>Ga0209023_10000027_pt1 | contig 281648 bp, 255 predicted proteins | sample LakOneMetagenome_FD_187468 | JGI IMG/M metagenome (GOLD analysis project Ga0209023, IMG submission 187468) | Freshwater and sediment microbial communities from Lake Erie, Canada (SPAdes) (version 2) | ecosystem: Environmental > Aquatic > Freshwater > Lentic | place: Lake Erie, Canada... | reverse complement strand
CGATCTGCTGGCCAGCCTCGAAGGCAATGTGGCCGGCTGGGATTACAGCAGCGGCCTGTCGTTCTCGGCGGGGCGCGCGCGCAGCGCGTTCACCGGCGGCTACGTGATCGACGCGCGCATGATCGAGGGCGTCGGCAACGGCGTGCTCAATCCGTTCGGCGACCAGACCCCGGCCGGCACCGCCTTCCTGCAAGATTCACTGCTGCTGGGCCAGTTCCTCAAGGCGCGCATCAACAGCTACGCGCTCGACGCCAAGGCCAGCCGCGACCTGATGGCCATGGACGGCGGACAGCTCGGCTTTGCCATCGGCGGTGAACTGCGGCACGACAAGGCGACCTACACGGTCGACCGCGCGCTGGCCGGCCAGGCGTCGAGCTCGGGTTTTGCCGATGCCCAGGACCAGCGCGGCAGCCGCACCATCCGCGCCCTGTTCAGCGAAGTCAATATGCCGTTCACCAAGGCGCTCGAAGTCAATCTGGCGGGACGCTACGACTATTACACCGACGTGGGCGGCAACTTCAATCCCAAGATCGGGCTGCGCTTCCAGCCCACGCAACAGGTGCTGCTGCGCGGCTCGTACAACACGGGGTTCCGCGCGCCGACCCTGTACGACATCTACGGCCCGCAAACGGTCACCAACACGGCCGAGCCCTGGGACGACCCGGTGCTGTGCCCGGGCGGCAGCGCCGTGCCGGGCGCCAATCCGAACATCGTGTGCAACCAGCAGCAGAACATCCGCCAGGGCGGCAACTTGAACGTCAAGCCCGAAGAATCGCGCACCTACAGCGCCGGCATCGTGCTCGAGCCCACGCGCAGCCTGACGCTCTCGGCCGACTATTGGAACATCAAGCTCAAGGACCAGATCAATGCGCTGGCCGAACAAACGCTGTTCGGCAATTACGCCAAGTACAGCAGCCTGTTCGTCTACAACGCCACCAACACGCGTCTCGACTACGTGCTGGCCACCACCACCAACCTGGGCGAGATCCGCACGCGCGGGGTCGACCTTTCCCTGCTGTGGCGCCTGCCGCCGCGTCCGTGGGGCGCAGTGGCGCTGGCCATCGATGGCACCTGGGTGCAGAAGTACGATTACCAAAACGAGCCGAACGGACCGTTTACGGAAAATGCAGGGCGCTATGCCGATGCCTCGCCGGTGTTCCGCTGGCGCCACAATGCGACGCTGAGCTGGTCGTCGGCGCCGTGGACGCTCACGCTGGGCAACCGTTATCTGTCGGGGTATGACGACCAGAATGCGGTCGATCCGCAGTTCAGGCAACGCGTGAAATATTATTCGCTGTGGTCGCTGGCGGGCACGTATACGGGCAACAGGGATATCGATCTGACGGCCGGGGTCAAGAACCTGTTCAACCACGAACCGCCTTACACCAACCAGACCACCACCTTCCAGCAGGGCTACGATCCGCGCTACACCGATCCGCTGGGCAGGACGGTCTACGTGAGGGCGACCTACAAATTCTGACGGGTCGGGCGGGGCGGTATAATGTCCCACCCGCGCCACCAGGAAACCGCCGTGCTGAACAAACAGGAACAAGCGCTCATCAAGATCTACAAGGCCATGCCGACCGAGGAAATCGAGGCGCGCCTGGCGGGCCCGGACCTGATCCAGCTGGCGCGCGGCGTGGCCCAGAACGAATTGCAAAAGCGCGAAGCGGCCGCCGCGAAGGCGCGCATCCCGCTCACCACAGGCCAGAAGCAAGCGGCGGCAACGGTGGCCGTGGGTAGCGTGGTGGTGGGATGCCTGCTGACCTGGCAGCTGGCCCGATGGCTCGATTCGGCGTATGCGAACCTGTTCCTGTTCCTGACGCTGTCCGTCCTGGCGCAGGTGCTGGGCAAGGCGTTTCCCTTGCTGGGCAAGGTGATTGGCGGCTTGCTGCTTGCCGCTGCCGTCTACGCCGTCGTGCATTTCTTCAAGACGCCGATGATGCGCGAAGAACGCTTCCTGTTCTCCATTTTCGGCTTGTTCGGCCTGATCATCGTGGTGGGCATGGCCGGCAGTTTCATCAGCGGCGCACAGAACGACAAAGAGTGGGACGAATTCGCCGACGAGCTGGGCAAACAGCAACAGAAGACCACGGATTCGATCCGCTAAGCGGCCGTCCCCGCCTTTGCGAGGACGACGTTCACTGCTACGCGGTACCGCCGACGGTCACGTCTTCGATACGCAGCGTCGGCTGCCCGACGCCGACCGGCACGCTCTGCCCTTCCTTGCCGCACACACCGACACCGGCGTCGAGGCGCATGTCGTTGCCGATCATCGACACGCGGTTGAGCACGTCAGGACCGTTGCCGATCAGCGTGGCGCCCTTGACCGGATAGGTCACCTTGCCGTTTTCGATCATGTACGCTTCGCTGGCCGAGAACACGAACTTGCCGTTGGTGATGTCGACCTGGCCGCCGCCGAAATTGACTGCATACAAGCCGTTCTTGACCGAGGCCAGAATTTCTTCGGGGTCCTTGTCGCCGCCCAGCATGTAGGTATTGGTCATGCGCGGCATCGGCAGGTGGGCGAACGATTCGCGGCGCGCATTGCCCGTTACCGGCATCTTCATCAGGCGCGCGTTCATGGTGTCCTGAATATAGCCTTTCAGGATGCCATCTTCGATCAGCGTCGTGCACTGGGTCGGATTGCCTTCGTCGTCCATATTGAGCGAACCGCGGCGGTCGGCCAGGGTGCCGTCGTCGACCACGGTCACCCCCTTGGCGGCCACGCGCTCGCCGATGCGGCCCGAAAACGCCGACGACCCTTTGCGGTTGAAGTCGCCTTCGAGTCCATGGCCGATCGCTTCGTGCAGCAGCACGCCGGGCCAGCCCGGTCCCAGCACGATCGTCATCGGCCCGGCCGGGGCCGGACGCGCGTCGAGATTGACGACGGCGGCCTTGACCGCTTCGGTCGCATATTTATCCAGAATCTCGTCGCTGAAGTAGCCGTAGCTGTAGCGTCCGCCGCCACCGGAACTGCCCATTTCGCGGCGCCCGTTTTGCTCGACAATCACCGTCACCGACACCCGCACCAGCGGCCGGATATCGGCCGCAAGCACGCCGTCGCTGCGCACCACCAGCACCACGTCGTATTCGCCGGCCAGTCCGGCCATCACTTGCACCACGCGCGGGTCTTTTTTGCGCGCCATTTTCTCGACGCGCTCGAGCAGCTTGACCTTGGCGGTCGCGTCGAGCGAGGCCAGCGGATCGTTGGGCAGGTACAGCGAGCGTCCGCCCACCTCGGTCATGCGTGATGCGACCTTGATCCGGCCCGCGCCCGCCTTGGCGATGGTGCGGGTGGCGGCGGCTGCATCCAGCAGGGCGCTCTCGGAAATTTCATCGGAGTAGGAAAACGCGGTCTTGTCGCCGGATACGGCGCGCACGCCCACACCCTGGTCGATCGAGAAGCTGCCGGTCTTGACGATGCCTTCTTCCAGGCTCCAGCCTTCGCTCTTGGTAAATTGGAAATAAAGGTCGGCATAATCGACCTTGTGGGTGAACATCGTTCCCAGCGTCTTGAGCAGTTTGCCTTCGTCGAGGCCAAACGGGGTCAGCAGCACGTCGCGCGCCACCGCCAGGGAAGAGAGATTCGGTTCGAAGGGTTTCATGGGAAATCTCTTTCAGGGATGAACTGGCATTGTGCCATATCCATGTTCTTGTTTCAGAGCTTGCGGTGCTTGAGCGCAGGCAAGCTTTGGCGCACTTCGGCCAGGAAGGCCGGATCGATGTTGCCGCTGACCACGCCCTCGCCCTCGGGCAAGATGGTCTTGATCGTGCCCCAGGGGTCGATCAGCATGCTGTGGCCGAAGGTGCGGCGCCCGTTCGGGTGCAGCCCGCCCTGGGCCGAGGCCAGCACGTAACACTGGTTTTCGATGGCGCGCGCGCGCAGCAGCACTTCCCAATGGGCCAGGCCGGTGGTATGGGTGAAGGCGGCGGTCACCACCATCAGCGTGCAGTCGCCCATGGCGCGGAACAATTCCGGGAAGCGCAGGTCATAACAGATGGCCAGACCCACGCGCCCGAACGGCGCGTCGAAGCAGCGCACCGTTTCGCCCGGCACGATCGTGCGTGCCTCGTCGTACGATTCGGCGCCCTTGGTAAAGCCGAACAAATGGATCTTGTCGTAGCGGCTCACTGGCCGTCCCTGCGGATCGTATACGAGGGTGGTGTTCAATACCTTGCCGGCATCAAGCGACACCAGCGGCAAGGTGCCGCCGATCAGCCACACGCCGTGTTCGCGCGCCGCGTCCGCCATGCAGTCCTGGATCGGCCCGCTGCCCGGCTGCTCGGCCAGGCCCACCTTGTCGGCGTCGCTCATGCCCATGATGGGCCAGTACTCGGGCAGCACGACCAGGGTGGCGCCGGTCGCCGCGGCCTGTGCCACCAGGCGGCGCGCGCTGGCGATATTGGTCGCCACATCGGGCGTGCTGATCATCTGAATCGCTGCAACAACGGTCATGGCGTCTTTCCTTCCGGTGGGGTATCGGCGGCCGAGGCGGTGGCGCGCGCGCCGGCCAGCTTGGTCACGACCGGCGCCTTCCATGGCCCGGTCACCTGCATTTCATAGGTCAGCGCCTTCATCATCGGCTCGCGCAGGAACAGCTGGGCCAGGAAGCTGCCCAGGCCGATCACGGGATTGACGGCCAGCGCGTACACCAGCGGACCGGTGCCGAGGTTAAATTCCGGGATCACCACCACATGGAGGTTGGTGGTCTCGTTTGCAATGTCGGCCGTGCCATCCATCAGCACGGTGGCGGCCACGCCCCACATCTTGAGGTTGTCGGTGCGCGCCAGGCCGCGGTTGATGGTGGCGTTGGCGGTAATGCCGTCGAAGGCCAGGCCTTCGGAAAACACATCATGGAAGTCGAGCTTGAGGATACGCGGCAGCATTTGCAGACTGAGCACGCCGAGCAGCTTGGCCGCGCCCGGGTCTTTTTTCAGGAACTGGCCGGCCGCCAGATTCATGTCGATCTTGCCCGACAGCGAAGGAATGTCGAGCGAGTACGGCACCCCGTTCCAGGCCAGCTCGCCCGACAGTTTGCCCTTGCCGCGCTTGAGCGTTTCGGGGAAGCCAAAGCGGTCGAGCAGCTTGCCGGCGTCGTCGATGTCGAGCACAAAATTGATGCTGGTGCTGCTCACGCCGTCGCGGCTGGCCCAGCGGCCGGTGCTGCGCAAGGTGCCGTCCGGATTAGCCAGCAGCAGGCGGTTGATGCGCCACTCGCGCCCGCCGACCGTCTTTTCATTGTTGGCCAGCAGTTCGAGCCGGCCCAGCTGCTTGTTGAACAGCTCGAAGCGTTCGGCCACGATGTCGAGCGCGGGAATGGTGGCCGCCGGACTCTTGCCGTCTTCCAGCAAATCCTTGACGTCGGCCGCCGCCGATTCGGGAATCACCAGCGAGGCCAGGCGCGCCGTGACCTTGCCCAGACCCTGGCCGCCGGCGCCCTCTTCCCAGCTCAGGTGGCCGGCCACCTGGCGCGAATCGATGCTCGCCTGCCAGGTCTGGTTCTGGTGCGACACACCCACCACCACGCCGTCGAGCTTGCGCTCGGCAATCATCAGTTCGGTCGCACGCGCGGCCATCACGTCCGGCACCACGTACGGCGCCAGGCTGGCCGTGGGCGGCGCGCCCGGCAGCGCCGGTTCGGGCTTGGCGCTGCTGATGGCGCTGGCGAGCGTCATCCACTGGTCCACATTCAAGCTGCGCAGGTTGACGTTGACCATCATGCCTTCGTCCGGTTCCGGCGCCGGCACGTTCACGCCGACCCCGCCGCTTTTCACTTCCCACGCTCCCTTGCCCACCTTCTGGCGCTGGTAGCGCGCCGCGATGGTGCTGCCGAGCGTGATCCGGATATCGTCGCGCGCCATGCCATCGCCGGCCGCGATGCCGGCCAGCGCGAAGTGCAGCGGCAGCGCGTCGACCGCCGCCTTCGACAGCGGCGCCGGCAGGTCGACGCCGAAGCCGGCCAGGTTGGAATCGAGGGTAATTTGCGGCAAGCCGTCGCGCACCGTGATCAAGCCCGTGTAGCGGGCCGTGCCGTGCAAGCGGCTCACCACCGGCGCCATCACGGCGCCCGGATAGTTGCGCCGGATGCCCTCGCTGCTGACGCTGCCGCTCATGCGGATCGCCACGCCCGACTCGCGGGTCGAGCCGCCCGTCAGCGCCAGCGGGCCGCCCAGCACGCTCGCGCCCACGCCGTTCAGGGTCAGTCCCTGTTCCGTGAAGTCGAGCTTGCCGATCGCGGCCTGCAGCGGCGGCAGTTCGGGGAACAGCACCACGTCGTTGCGCAACAGCTGCAGCGAACCTTGCACCTTCGCGTCGTGGATATGGGTGAGCGGCAATTGCAGGTGCAAGGCCAGCTTGGTGTTGCCGGTGGCCCGGGTCGGCTCGGTGAAGTGGCCGATCCAGCCGGCCACCGGGCTCGCATCGACATAGCGCAGAAAATCCTGGATCGGACCGGCGGCGTTGCCGTCGATCTCGAGCGTGCGTTCGGGCGAGCCGAGGTCGGCCACCACCGCCTTGACGCGGGTCAGCGGCACGCCCAGCGTGCTGGCGGTGTCGGCCGTGATTTCCATGCGCGAGCGGTCGAACAGCAAGTGCCCGTTGATCTGCTCGGCCTGCGGCCACAGCGGCGCCTTGCCGTCGGCGGCAAAGTGCGAAGGCGTGTAATTGAGGCGCCCGTTCTCGATCCGGCCCGCCACGCGGAACTCGCCCTGCGGCTTGTCGCCGCGGAACGGGAACTGGGCCAGGTCGCCGCGCAGGCGCAGCGTGCCGTCGTGCAAGGTGCCCTCCTCGATCGCGCCCACCAGCCAGTCGCGCAGGCCGGGCGGGGTTTGCAGCGGCAGGTAGCGCCCCAGCGTCTTGGCGTCGAAGCCGGTGATGGTGCCGTTCAAGTCGGCCACGCCGGGCGACTTGCCGGCGCCGGCCACCAGCGGCATCTGGTGCCGGCCGGACAGGGTCGCTTTGAGCTGACCTTGCACGATCGACAGATTCTCGAGCTGCACCAGCAAATGATCCTTGGGCGTGAAACTCCAGCGCGCCAGCATGTTGAGCTGGTCGAAGGGCATGGCCGGTTCGTCGAACCAGGCCGGCAGCAGCAGCACGGTGTCGCGCGCGTCGAGCATGAGGGTGCCGCCGACATCGGTGGCATCGATGCTGCCCGACAAATTGGTGAAGCCGGGAATGGCCGGCACCGCCGCCGTGGCCGGCTCGTTGCCGCGCCGCGGCTGGGCCAGGCGCGCCGGCTGGGCATGCATCCCGAGGCCGGTCAGGCGGCCCTTGATGCGGTACGAGGTGATGGCCGGATAGCGGCCGCTCCAGTTGGCCGAAAAGCCCGACAGGCTGCCGCGCGGCGCGAAGTCGGTCAGCATCTGGCGCTGGGCCGCGTTCAGCGGCAGCTGGGTGGCCAGCTTGGCCAGCGTTTCCAGGTCCAGCTGGCGCGCGCTCAGGTGGAATTTTTCGGGCTGGCCGTTGGCGGCCGGCGCGTACGCTTCGGCAATCGAAGTCGGGGCCAGGGTCAGGCCGTCCGTGGTCGTCAGCGAGAAATTGTCGAGCGCGACCGCGTGGCCGTTGGCGCCGAACACCGGCAAGCCCTGGTTGGCGCCGTCGGGGAAGGTTTCGCTGGCCGACAGGCGTCCGCCCACGCGCGCCAGTTCGAGCGGCGGCAAGTCGCGTCCCAGACGCGCGCTGACGTCGACCAGCGCCAGGTCGGCGGTGAAGCCGGCCAGCTTGGCGCGCTCCAGGCTGAGCCAGGCGCGCACCGAACCCCAGCCGCGGCTGACCTGGAACGGGTAATCGACATAGGCTTTCCAGCCGGCCAGGTCGGTATTGCCGACATCGGCGTACAGCTCGCCGCTCCACTGGGTCACGTCCGACGTGCGGGCGGCAAAGCGCGGGTGATAGAAATCGGCGCGCAAGTCCAGCGGGCCGGACAGGCTGGCCGGGGGCGTGGCGCGCAAGCCGACACGGTGGTGGGTCCAGCGGTTGAGCAGTTGCAGATTGACGTTCTCGAGCGCCAATTCGGGCGCGCCGCGCAATTCGTCGGTCCAGCGCAGCTTGCCTTCGCGGATCACCACTTCGCGCTGCGACAGCAGCCAGTCGGCGCCGCTGCCGTCGCCGGCCTTGTCGCCCAGCACGATACCGGCCACCGATACCTTGCCGTGCGCGTCGCGCCGGATATCGAGGTCGGGCCGGATGATTTCCAGCGAATCGAAACGGGGACTGGCCGCCAGCACGCTCCACCACGACAGGGTGGCCGACACGCTCGGCAGCGACAGCACGCGCCGCCCCTGGGCGTCGTGCAAGATCACGTCGCCCAGGAACAGATTCGGGCGCAAGCCGCGCCAGGAGGCGTAAATACGGGTGATCGCCACCTGGTTGCCCAGCGCGCGCGACGCTTGCTTCTCGATATCGCCCTTGTAGTACTCGATATTGGGCAGGATCGCGTAACGCAGGAACAGGAAAATGAAGGTGAACAGGAAGTAGGCGGTCAGGGCGAGCTTGATCGCGAAGCCGAGCACGTGGTGCGAGGCGACATTGGCCATCCGGTACGCCGCGCGCGCCCGATGCCAGCGCTTGCCCAGGTGCAGGTCGGCGAGGTGGACGTGGTGGGCGTGTTGTTCTGAATTGTGCATCAATAAGCTGAAAAAGGAGTCGCCGCCGCCTGCGCCGGAGTGCGGCCCAATTCTACCCCATCGCGCCCTTGCCCAGAGCCACTTTGGCGTGGGAATTGTTTCTGAATGTTATTACTCTGAGAACTTGCATCGGGGCCGGACGCCGCTTACCATCGGGTATGACCTCGCTCACCTTTGCCTCGCGCTTTTACCAGCGCTGGCTGGCCGCCGATCCCGGCCGAGCCGCCGCCATCGACGCCCTCGTCGGCGCCCCCCTGTGCCAGCTCGATCTGGCGGCGGCCCTGGCGCGCGAAAGCGCCACCGGCCTGCCGCTCCCGCGCGCCCTGCGGCGCCTGCGCAACCTGCTCGTGTGCGGCCTGATCCGGCGCGACCTGGACGGCCAGGCCGACCTGGCCGAGGTGGTGGCGAGCATGACCGCCTTTGCCGATTTCGCCATCCGCACCCAGCAGCAGACCAGCATGGCCGAGCTGGTGGCCAGCCACGGCATGCCGACGGGTTATGAATCGGGCCTGGCGCAGGAAATGATGGTGCTGGCCATGGGCAAGCAGGGCGGCGGCGAATTGAATGTGTCGTCCGACATCGACCTGATCTTCGTCTACCCCGAAGACGGCGAAACGGCTGCCGCCGACGGCCAGCGCCAGCTATCGAACCACGAATTTTTCACGCGCCTGGGCAAGCGCCTGATCGCCGGCCTGTCCGAGATCATCGAAGACGGCTTCGCGTTCCGGGTCGACATGGCGCTGCGCCCGAACGGGGCCTCGGGCCCGCTGGTGGCCAGCCTGAACATGGTGGAGGAATACCTGATCGTGCAAGGGCGCGAATGGGAACGCTACGCGTGGGTCAAGGCGCGCGCGGTGACGGGCGATCCGGCCGACATTGCCGCCCTGGACGCCATCGTGCGCCCCTTCGTGTTCCGGCGCTACCTCGATTTCGGCGTGATCGACGCGATCCGCAACATGCACGCCCAGATCCGGGCCGAGACCGACCGCCAGGAGCGCTTGCATCCGGACCGCAGCAACAACGTCAAGCTGGGCCGCGGCGGGATCCGCGAAATCGAATTTCTGGCCCAGGTGTTCCAGCTGATCCGGGGCGGGCGCGACGCCGCCCTGCGCGACCGCTCCACCCGCGCCACCCTGCGCGTGCTGGCCGAGAAGGAATTGCTGCCGCGCGAGACGGTCGAGCGCCTGCTCGACTCCTACACGTTCCTGCGCAATCTCGAGCACCGCCTGCAATACCTCGACGACGCCCAGACCCACACCCTGCCCGTGAGCGAAGCCGACCGCCAGACCGTGGCGCGCATGATGGGCCTGGCCGACACGGCCGCCCTGCTCGAACGCCTGGCCGAACACCGCGCCTTCGTGGCGGCCCAGTTCGACGCGATTTTCAGCGACAAGAACGGCAAGAGCGGCGACGAGGTCGATCCACAATCGTCGACCGCGCTGGCCGACCTCGACCGCCAGGAAGCGATCCAGGCGCGCCTGGCCGAGCTCGGCTTCGACAACCCGGGCGCGGCCGCCACGCGCCTGATGGCGACCTGGCAAAGCCCGCGCCTGCAATCGCTGCCCGAAGCGTCGCGCACGCGCCTGCTCGCGCTGGTGAACGCGGCCCTGCCCCAGATCGCCCGCACTGCCGCCGGTGCCGCCGTCGGCAGTCCGAGCGCGACGCTGGGCCGCCTGCTCGACTTTTTCGAAGCCATCGCGCGCCGCTCGGCCTACCTGTCGCTGCTGACCGAATACCCGCACACGCTCGAGCGCGTGATCCGCATGATGTACGCCAGCGGCTGGGCCGCCACCTTCCTCACCAAGCACCCGATCGTGCTCGACGAACTGCTCGACGACCGCGTGCGCAATACCGCGCCCGATTACGCGGCGCTGGCCGGCGAGCTGCAGGTCCAGCTGGAACAGGCCGACGGCGACACCGAGCGCCAGATGGACATCCTGCGCGAAGCCCACCACGCCCAGCTGTTCCGCCTGCTGGCCCAGGACCTGGCCGGCGACCTGTCGGTCGAGCGCCTGGCCGATTATCTGTCGGCGCTGGCCGACACCATCGTGGCCGCCACCATTGCCGCGGCCTGGAAGACGGTGTCCACGCGCCACCGCGAAGTGCCCCAATTTGCCGTGATCGCCTACGGCAAACTGGGTGGCAAGGAACTGGGCTACGTGTCGGACCTGGACGTGATCTTCCTGTTCGACGATGACGACCAGGATGCGCCCGGCAACTACGCCAAGCTGGCGCAGCGCTTCATCACCTGGATGACGGCGCACACCTCGGCCGGGATCCTGTTCGACATCGATACCGCGCTGCGCCCGGACGGCGCGTCCGGCATGCTGGTGTCGTCGGTGACGGCGTTCGAGCGCTATCAGGACAGTTCGGCGTGGGTGTGGGAACACCAGGCATTGACGCGCGCGCGCTTTTGCGCCGGCGACGCCGCCATCGGCGACAAGTTCGAACAGGTGCGCGAGCGCGTGCTGCGCAAGGACAGGAGCGGCCAGGCCGAGGAACTGAAAGCGGAAGTGCTCAAGATGCGCGCCAAGATGCGCGACGCCTATCCCAACCGCAGCGCTTTGTTCGACCTCAAGCACGACGCGGGCGGCATGATCGATATCGAGTTCATCGTCCAGTATCTGGTACTGCGCCACGCGGCGCAATACCCGCAGCTGACGGCCAACTTCGGCAATATCGCGCTGCTGCGCATGGCCGGCGAACTGGGCCTGATCGATGCGGAGCTGGGCACGGCCGTGGGCGACGCTTACCGCGCCATGCGCCGTCTGCAGCACCAGTTGCGCCTGCAGGGGCAGGACAATGCGCGGCTCGACCCGGCGCAGGTGGCGCCGCATAGCGCGCAAGTGCTGCGCCTGTGGCAGTTCATGTTCGGATAGGCATCGGGGTGTTGATTAGAGGCAGCCGCGCGATTGAACCCAGACTATGAGCCCGATCAACGCCAGGACGCCGATGACCTGAAACCCGATTCGCCGGCGAACCTGCCATCCCAGCGTCACCAGGGCTTCGTCGCCGATGTTCTCGAACGCGCCCCGCTTGAGCAGCTCAAACTGCTCCTGGATGAAGGCGTTGTTTCCGGTGTCATCGACGGCAACGGGAGAATGATACTCGGCTTCCCTGCCCTGCAATTTCGCGCTTTCCTCGCAAAACCGGACAAATTTGAAATAAATAGAGAGCGAGAAGACCAACAGGATGATCAGGGCAACGATCCAGGAAGTGTTGAGGATGGTACAGCTCAAGGTGTCCTCTTAGTGATGCGGCTCAACCGCAGCCGGCGTCAAGTCGACGATGCCAAGCCGGTGATTTGTCGATACGTAGTTTGAGTCGGGCATTTTCCGCAAAAAGAACAAGTACTGCTTGCCGACAGCGCAGCATGCCGGATATTCTTCCGCGACCGGTCCACGGTACCGGACGCGAATGGGTTGCGGCGCCGTCCCTTTGAGCACCGGCGTGACCGTCACGACGGCATATTGGGGGGCATTTCTGGGCTTGTCATCGCCGCGATCGAGCGACGCCACCGTGTCAATCACGACGATGTCCGATGTCGCCACCGTCTCTTCCAGCGGCATCACGCGCAACTGGTTTGCACTGGCACCAAGGGCATCAGGAACGCGGTGGCAACAAATACGTCACGCACCAAAAACAGGTATCGCCGTGACGCCGCCCTCGGGGCGGCTGATGGCGCTTCGATGCTGCATATTTCCATGTTCCATTCCTCGTCCACTGAACCTCCGCCCCGATCTTAGCCAATTCTCCGCGCGGCATATAGCACATCGTTCTGCAGGTCACGCCGCGCTATTGCCACTGCGCCCGTTCCAATCGCTTGATCTGCAATTGCTCGCACAGCGTCGTGAATTCCGCTTCGTGTTCGTAGCTGTAGAACAAGGCTTGCCAATTGTCGCCGCCGTCGGAGAGCACGGCCAGCCGCTGTCCGCGCTCGGTATCGCGCGCTTGCAGCGCGTTGAGCATCGCGCTGATGCCCGCCGAACCGTGCTGGGCGGCCATCTCCGCCGGCAAAGGCGTCACCTGCCAGGCATCGCATAACGCCGCTGCCTGCGCGAACACGGTGTCGTCATCCTTGAGGTCCGCATGCAGGCCGAGGCCGGCGCTGGCCAGGGCCGCCATTGCCACATCGAGCGCGGGCATGGTCTTGCGCTTGCCGAGCGCCTGTTGCGCACGTGCCAGGTGCTGCGGCTGTTCGCCGCACGCGAGTGCGAGCCAGCGCGCATAGGCTTGCGCCTTGGTCAGCACGTAGGTGGTCGGCGGTAGCGGCCTGGCGTGCTCGGGCAAGCCCTCGGCCGGGTCCGGCGCGCCCACGCGCCAGGCGTCGCGGGTGTGGCGGATATGCGCGCGGTAATAGTCGACCAGGTCGCGCGGATAATACGGCAGATGGCGGAAGGCGCTATCGTCGATGTCGTAGGCGCATACGGCCAGGCCCAGGTGCAGCGGAAAATAATTAAAGCGGTGCCTGTCTGGTTCGGGATGCTCGCGATAGCCGTGGCGCTTCATCAGGATCGGCCAGCGCTGCATGTACGCGCCGAACGCGGCGGCCCACGTTGCGCGCGGCTGCAACAGCACGCTCACCAGTTCCTTTTCGTGCGGCATAGCCTCGAAGTCGCGCTCGAGCTGCGCGCCATAGCTGAAGCCAGGCACAAATGCCTTGAGCACCATGGCCTGCAGGACCGGATTGCAGTCGGGCGTGAACCAACGGTCGAGGCGCGCGATCTCGCTGCCATCGTCGTCAAAGCAGACCAGCGCGCACAGCAGCATCCAGCTGGCCCGCTCCTCGAAGTGCAGGCGCAGGCGGTGCTCGGGAAACAGGCGTTCCGACTGGACCGTGGCGCGCTGCAAGGTCGGCACGTAGCCTTCCCAGAAATACGCGCGCAAGGCATCGACGCTGTCACCGCGCCCATAGCGGCAGTGCAAGCAGCGCGCGAGATGGCTGGGGACGGCGAGCAGACTATATTGGTGGGGGTCGTCGGGATTGCGCTCGGCCTTGTCGATGGCTGCGCTGGCACGGCTTTCGTGGCTGGCCACGTCGTCGTCGAGCGTTGCAGGCGTTCCCGTTAAGTCGCGCGGATCGGTCATGAGCGAAAGATTGCAATAAAAGTAAGGCCATGATACCTGAATCGCTTGCATTGCATCGACGCGGCGTTAGCGCGCTGTGCCCCAGCCATGGCGTCGATCGCAAATCTCGAGCGGCACCACATTGAACGCAGCCGCGACCAGATAGGCGTCGGCCTTGGCCCGCATGCGCCGATATAACTCGCTGTCATGACTGCGGCAAGCGACGGAGGCATAACTGGTGGCGATCCGCACGCTGGCCGGGTAACGCTGCATGAGGTCGTCATACGCCGCACGCAAGCTGTCCCATGCCGGCATGGGCAGACGCGGATCGAACGGCATCTGCATCGGGCTGTCGACAGCGAGATACAACCGCGCATACTGGCCTTGTCCCTCGAATTTTTCTGTCAGGCGGGCCGCCTCGTGGGCGAACTGGTCGAACGCAGCACCCGTGTAGGCGCGGCTCATCCGCAGATACAGCGGGTGATATCGCGGAAAGCGCTTGACGGCGTCGTCGAACACGCGGCGCGCTGCCGGCAGCGCTCCCTGCTCCACCAGCAGCGCGATTTTCATTTCATGCCATACCGGCGAATCGTCCAGCGTTTTCCGGAGCCGCGCCAGCACAGCGCTCGCTCTTGCGAGACGTTCGCGGGCAATGCTTTGCGCCTCCGCAGGAATGGCGGCGTGGGGATCTCGCCCCTTGACCCGACGCGCGTGCACGTACCACACCCAGGCTTCGGCCAATTGCGCTGCGGCGGAATCGGGCTTGGCGCGCCGCCACGCTGCCAGTTTGGCGGTGTCTTGCGTCACCGTGGTCAGCCCCTCCTCGAGTCCGGGCAAAAACAGCGCGAGCTCCCAGCTTCCGTCCGCAAATTGCCGCCCGCCATCGCGCCACAAGGCCAGCGCCGTGTCGAGCGCATTGAAATCGTCGCGCTGGTAGGGCAAAGCAACCGATTCGAGCATCTGCCGGCCGATCAGATCGATGTCCGCGCACGTGACGCGTACAGTCGTCGTGTTGACACAGGAAGGGCGAACGTCCGTGCGAAGCACTTCGGCAGTGGCCGGTGCACTGGCAAGGAGGACCAAGGCCGCCGTCGCCACCGTGCGCGCACGGCCATGCCGACCGTTGAGACAGAAAAGGGGAAAGTTCACCGGCGGTCCGCTCGATCAGAATTTGGCCGCTGGCGCTTGCCAGTGAAAGCGGCTGTCGCACACGTCCACCGCCACGACGTCGAAATGCCGCTCGTCCAGATAGTCGCCCAGCCTGGTCCGCAGCTTTCTGTAGAGCACTGCGTCATTGGCGCGGCAGGCAATCGATGCGTACCGGTTGAGGATGTGGAAGCTGTCGGGATGGTGTTTGACCAGGTCGGCAAAGGCGGCGTTTAACTTCGGCCAGGACGGCACCACCGATTTCGGTCCCATGAGCGGCAGTCCGTGTACATTGTCCACCGACCAAAACAGGCGCCCATACATGCCCCGCCCCTCGAATCCACGCGCCAGCCGCACGGCCTCGTTCGCGAACCGTTCGAAGGCGGCCGGATCCCCGCCCCATTTCGGGTCGTAGGCGCGGCCCATCACCAGATACAGGCGGTAATAATCGCGGTGGATCGCCACGCCTTCGTCGAAGATGGCGCGCACCTGCTCCGGGTTGCCTGTTTCCAGCGCCAGATTCATCTTGAACTCGTACCAGGCGGGAAATTGCTTGGCGATCGGTTTGAGCTGGTCGATGCTGTCGCCCGCCTTTGCCAGCCGTTCCGCAAACAGCTTCCAGCTGTCCGGCGCCACCGACGCGGCATAGCCTTCCCCCCTGGCATTCCAGGCAGAAGTGCGCCAATAGACGGCTTCGGCGAACTTGGCGGCGTTGGAACCGGGACGCTCCTTCTGCCATTGTTTAATTTCCTCGAGGTGTGCGTCCCATCGTTGCCAGCGGCGCATATGGCCAGCCAGGGCTTCTTCGTAGGTGTCGAGATAGGAGTCGCCGTCGGCGAAGCGCTGTTGGCCGGACGAGACCCGGTCGAAAATGGCATCGAGTTCGGCGAAATCTCTGCCGCTGAATGCGATTTCAACCGGTCGCATCCCCAGCTCTTTTTTCAGCCGCGCTTCCGGGCAAGCGACCTCCTTGCCCGTCGCTTCGTCCGTGCAGTGCAGCTCGACCGCTTTGCCGTTGCGGACATATTGCGCGTCGATCTTGATTTTCGCCGCGGCGAGAGGCGCGATGGCGCAGCCAAGCAGTGCAAGTGCGATGGCCAGTCCGGCGACGCCTGGCCGGCGGGCCGTGGGTACATTGATCATAGGGAGAGAGTCAGAATTGAGGGAGCGAGGACAGATTCTTGCAAAAAGTTAACTTAATGAATTTCGGGAACTCCAGTTTACCAGGTGCCCGGCGCGTCCGGCGGGAAATGAAAAAAGCCGGCACGGGGCCGGCTTTCGTCCGATATGCTGGTGTCGTCGCTGACACTGGCCCGGATGTCTTACCTCAAAGGCGCGCCTGGAACAGAGCGGGCCCGAACATGGCGGCCGCCATGACCGCCGCGAGCAGCGCCACCAACGCCGCCAGGCGCCAATCGAACGGGTAGCCCTCCTCCCTGGCGCCATCGCAAGCGCGCTCCGGGGCGATATCTTTTCTTTCAGTTTGCACGTGTTCTCCTATCCATGAACTTGAAGACGGACGCCAGGGCATCAGAACGCGTACTTGGCCATCACCGAGAAATAGCGTCCATACGGGTTGTGCAAGCTGCTGTTGTAGCCAGCCAGCGGCGCGCCGGTGGTGGTGCTCGCGCCCGCCGCCGGGTCATACGGCGCCGGGGTGTCGAGCACGTTCTGGATGTTGAGGTTCAGGCTCAGGTTCTTGATCCCGGTGTAGGTGTAACCGACGCCCATGCGCAGCCAGCTCTCGATCTGGCAGCCTGGGAAATGCTGTTCGTAGTTCGGATTGCCCGCCGCCCGGTTCTGGCCCGGCCCGGTGGCCGCGCCGTAGTGGCAGAACGAGGTCGCATAGGTCTCGTCCTTGTCGTACTTGCGCATCAGCGACACTTCTCCGACAAAATTGAAATTGACGTTGAAGGCGTGCGGCCCGTTCGCCAGCGACATGCTCAGGTTGCTCTTCCAGCGCGGCAGATAGATGCCGCTCGACAGATTCCAGTCCACCAGACCGGCGTTGTAACCGGCCAGGTTGTGCTCGACGTCGCCCGGCTTCTGCGCCAGCGTGTACTTGTGCATGTAGCTCGAGGTCAGCTTGGCACTGAAAGCGCCCCACTCGCCCAGGTTGCGGCGGTAAGCGGCGTCGAAGTCCACGCCCTGCACTTCGGTCGCGCCCTGGTTGGTCCATGGCAGGCGCACGAACAGGAGCGGCCCGGTGCCCGGGATCGGATTGCCATTGCTGTCCTTGAGCAGGTTGAGCGGGTTCTGGTCGCGCTGCACCAGTTCCGGGTTGGTGTCTTCATGACGCAGCGCGTCGAAGGCCGTGCCCAGCGCGACTTCGCCTTCCTTGCGGATCTTGTAGAAGTCCAGGCCGAAATCCATGCTGTTGTTGGGCGACCAGAGGAAGCCGAGCGAGAAGCTCTTCGATTTTTCCGGCACCAGGTCCGGATTGGCATTGCCCACGCCGCCGGCGGTCTTGTTGCAGTCGGCTGCGGAGGCGCCCGGTTTCGGGGTCGAGTCGTCCGCTTCGCAGCGGCGCGGATCGGCGATGCCGGACTCGAAGAATTGCGAGCCGCCCGGCGTGACCTGGTTCAGCGCCGGTGCGCGGAAGCCGCGCGCCAGCGTGCCGCGCACCGCGAACGCATCGGTCACGGTCCATTTGGCGCCCACTTTCGGCACGAAGTTGGTCTTGATGCCGGGGTACTTGTCAGCCCGGCCCGCGAAATCCATTTCGAAGTTCTTCAGGAACGGGGTGCGCAGCTCGACGAAGGCCGACTGGACGTCGCGCTGACCGTCGATGGCCGAATTGGCCAGACCGAAGATGTCGCCCGCCGCCAGCATCGCGTCCGGTTCCATGGTCAGCTTTTCACGCCGCATTTCCACGCCCATCGCCAGACCCATCTGGCCGCCTGCCAGCTGGCCGAACTGGGTGTTGGCCTTGGCATCCCAATGCAGGATCGAGGCGTGGTTGTCGTTGATCACGTCATGCGACAGAGTCGGATCGACCGACAGCGTTGCCAGCGACGTGCCGGTGTTGAGCTTGCGCAGGGTCGGCAGGTACAGGCGGCCATAGAAAATATCGTCGCGCTGCGAGCCGTTGTACAGCACCGCCGTTTCCCAGTCCCAGGTGCCGGCCGTGCCTTGCAGGCCGGCGACCGCGCGCGTGTTGTTGTTGACGGTGCGGGTGCCGCCGCGCAGATTTTCGAAGCGGTAGCCGATCGAGGCGCGCGCGTTCGGGAACGGATTGTCCGGGTGGCCGATTTCCAGAATCGCCTGGAACGGCGCCACCACCGAGCTGCTGGCGAAGTTGGTGGTCTGGCTCTGGCCGATGGTGATCGGCGCGCCCGTGTAGTCGCGCGCGCTACGGGTATAGGCCAGTTCGACGAAAGCCTTCATGCCGCCGCCCAGCTTCATCACGCCGCGCGACATCACGCTCGCATCCTTGCCGCCGCCTGCGCCTTCGAGGAACTGGTTGGTGTCGTAGTTGCAGAACTGGCGGCCCAGGAACACGCTGGTGGCGCCAAAGCCCATGTTCGAGGCGCCGGTCAGCAAGCGCGATGGATCGCAGTTGGTGTTGACCACCAGGCGGCTGGCCATGTTGGCGCGGGTGACGGCGAAATTCTTGCTGCCGGGCGCGGTCTCGCGGTAGAACGCGGGATAGCCCGACACGCTGCTGCCGTACGAGGTCGCGTAGCGGTTGTTCAGGTATTTGTACTGGTCGTAGGCGATGTCGGTCACATCCGAGCGCACCACGCGCTGGCGTTCGGAGACGTCGGCCGTGATGAACACGTTGTAGCCGTTGTCGTCGATGTCGCCGATCCCCCAGAAAATGTTGGCGCCGCTGTTGGCGAACTTGCCGTCATCATTGGCGCTCGACCGGGCCGACACTTCGGCGCCCTTGTAATTGTTTTTGGTGATGAAGTTGATGACGCCGCCGATCGCATCCGAGCCATACACGGCCGAGGCGCCATCCTTGAGGATCTCGATCCGCTCGAGCGCCGACATCGGAATCGCATTCAAGTCGTACAGGGTCGAGTTGCCGTTGTTCGGATCGGCGTAGGCCGATGGCGTCATGCGCCGGCCATTGAGCAGAATCAGTGTGGCGCTCGAGGACAGACCGCGCAGCGAGGCGGTCGAGACGCCGCGCGCGAAGCCGCCGTCGTTGGTGTCGAGGTTTTGGTCGGTGCCCATCGAAGGCACCAGGCGCATCAGCTCGGTGACCGTGGTCGCGCCCGAATCGCGCATGTCCTTGGCGGTGATGATCTGCACCGGCGCCGTGCCTTCCTTGGCCGTGCGCTTGAGGTTGGAACCGGTCACGTAGACGGTGGCAGTGCTGCTGGTATCGGTTTGCTGCGCCTGTGCCGCCTGGGCGGCCAGCGCCATGGCGACGGCGAGTACACTTTGCTTGAGGACGATGTGCGAGTTCATGTGGCTCCATGCTGACAGCCTGGATAAGGCTGCCTGTGTTGGTTTCGGGAAGCATGCATATATGCATGAGCTCTCGAATTTCGCATGGGCACTATATTTCTGGCAATTGTAATGTCACACCAATCATGCGCGCACAATAATTGTGTCGCGTTAACCCCTAAAATGTTAATTTTTGAACGCGCAGCGTCCCAGAATAGACGCGGCTGAACGCAAAAAAGCGCCCCGGAGGGCGCTCTTTGTGCGGGCTTGAAACGAATTACTTGGCGTTCATCAGCGCGACGGTGGTGTCGAGCATGCGGTTCGAGAAACCCCACTCGTTGTCATACCACGACGACACTTTCACCAGACGGCCCGACACCTTGGTCAGGGTCGAATCGAAATTCGACGACGCCGGGTTGTGGTTGAAGTCGATCGATACCAGCGGCTCGGTTTGGTAGGTCAGCACGGCCGACTTCTCGGCGGCGGCCTTCATGATGGCGTTCACTTCGTCCACCGTCGTGTCGCGCTTGGCGATGAACGACAGGTCGACCAGCGACACGTTGATGGTCGGCACGCGGATCGCGAAGCCGTCCAGCTTGCCGTTCAGTTCAGGCAGCACCAGGCCGACCGCGGCGGCGGCGCCGGTCTTGGTCGGGATCATGCTCATGGTGGCCGAACGGGCGCGGCGCATGTCTTCGTGCATCACGTCCGACAGCACCTGGTCGTTGGTGTAGGCATGCACGGTGGTCATCAGGCCGGTTTCCAGGCCGATCGCGTCGTGCAGCGGCTTGACCAGCGGGGCCAGGCAGTTGGTGGTGCACGACGCGTTCGAGATCACGGTGTCGGACGCTTTGAGTACGCCTTCGTTCACACCGAACACGACGGTCGCATCGACGTCCTTGCCGCCCGGTGCCGAGATGATGACTTTCTTGGCGCCGCCCTTGAGGTGGGCCGACGCCTTTTCCTTGGTGGTGAAGAAACCGGTGCACTCGAGCACCACGTCCACGCCCAGCTCGCCCCATGGAATTTCAGCCGGGTTGCGCTGTGCAAACACGCGGATCGGGTCGCCGTTGACGATCATGTTGTCGCCGTCGACCGTGACGGTGCCTGGGAACTTGCCGTGCGCGGTGTCGTAGCGGGTCAGGTGCGCGTTCGACTTGGCGTCGCCCAGGTCGTTGATGGCCACGATCTGGATGTCTTGCTTTTTGCCGCCTTCATAGAACGCACGCAGTACATTGCGGCCGATGCGGCCATAACCGTTGATTGCAACTTTGATCGTCATACTATGCTCCTGATTGATAAGAAAAAGGGGGACCCGCCGAGGGCTTGCGCCATTAGGCCGCTAATACGATGTTGACCTTGGCGACGACATTGTCGACGGTGAAGCCGAAGTGCTTGAACAGCACCGGCGCCGGAGCCGATTCGCCGAAGGTGTCGATGCCGACCACGGCGCCTTCCAGGCCGACGTACTTGTACCAGAAGTCGGTCACGCCGGCCTCGATGGCCACCCGTGGCACGCCGCGGGTGAGCACGCTGGCCTTGTAGGCCGCGTCCTGGCGGTCGAAGACGTCGGTCGACGGCATCGATACCACGCGCACGGCAATGCCCTGCTCCTTGAGCGCGGCTGCCGATTTGACCGCCAGCTCGACTTCCGAACCGGTGGCGATGAGAATGACCTTGGCGTTCGGCGCATCCTGCAGCACGTAGCCGCCGCGCCGGATGTCGGCGATCTGGGCGTCGCTGCGCTCCATGTACGGCAGGTTCTGGCGCGAGAAGATCAGGGTCGACGGGCCATCCTTGCGGCGCACGGCGGCGCCCCAGGCGGCAGCCGATTCGACCGTGTCGCACGGACGCCAGTTGTCCAGGTTCGGGATCAGGCGCAGCGACGAGACGTGCTCGATCGACTGGTGGGTCGGGCCGTCTTCGCCCAGGCCGATCGAATCGTGGGTGAACACGAAGATCGAACGCAGCTTCATCAGCGCGGCCATGCGCAGCGCGTTGCGGCTGTAGTCGGAGAAAGTGAGGAAGGTGGCGCCGAACGGAATGAAGCCGCCATGCAGGGCGACGCCGTTCATGATTGCGCTCATGCCGAATTCACGCACGCCGTAGTTGATGTGGTTGCCCGGCTTGCCTGAACGCAGCGCCACGCACTCTTTCCAGTTGGTCAGGTTGGAGCCGGTCAGGTCGGCCGAACCGCCCAAAAATTCCGGCAGCGCAGGCGCCAGCGCCTGGATCGCGTTCTGGCTGGCCTTGCGGGTGGCGATGTTTTCTTTCTTGTCGACGCAGGCGGCGATGGCGCCGGCCAGTACTTGCTCGAAATTGGCCGGCAACTCGCCCGCCATGCGGCGTTCCAGTTCCGCAGCTTCCTGCGGATGGGCCGCGCGGTAGGCGGCGAAGGTCGCGTTCCAGGCTGCCTCGGTGGCTGCGCCCTGGGCCTTGGCATCCCAGGCGCCGTAGACGTCGGCCGGAATCTCGAACGGCGCGGCGGACCAGCCCAGGTGCTCGCGCACGGCCGCCACTTCCTTCTCGCCCAGCGCGGCGCCGTGCACCTTGTCGCCGCCTTGCAGGTTCGGCGAACCCTTGCCGATGATGGTCTTGCAGCAAATCAGGGTCGGCTTGTCCGAGGCCTTGGCCTGGGCGATGGCGGCATCGACCGCCGCCACGTTGTGGCCGTCGACCGCGCGGATCACGTTCCAGCCGTAGGCTTCGAACCGGGCCGGGGTGTCGTCGGTGAACCAGCCCTCGACCTTGCCGTCGATCGAGATCCCGTTGTCGTCGTACAGGGCGATCAGTTTATTGAGGCGCAAGGTGCCGGCCAGTGCGCACACTTCGTGCGAAATGCCTTCCATCAGGCAGCCATCGCCCACGAACGCGTAGGTATAGTGGTTGACGACCTCAAAGCCAGGCTTGTTGAATTCGGCCGCCAGCAGGTATTCCGACAGCGCCATGCCGACCGCGTTGGCGATGCCCTGGCCGAGCGGGCCGGTGGTCGTTTCCACGCCCGGCGTGATGTCCACTTCCGGGTGGCCCGGGGTCTTCGAATGCATCTGGCGGAAGGCGCGCAGGTCGTCCATGGTCAGGGCGTAGCCCGACAGGTGCAACAGTGCGTAGTGCAGCATCGAACCATGCCCGTTCGAGAGCAGGAAACGGTCGCGGTTGACCCACTTCGGATTGGCCGGGTTGTGCTGGTAGTGGCCGGCCCACAGCGCGACGGCGATCTCGGCCATGCCCATCGGCATGCCTGGGTGGCCGGAATTGGCTTGTTGAACAGCGTCCATTGCCAGTGCGCGGATCGCGTTGGCCATCTGGGAAGTAGGGAGCGTAGGTTTCATGGGTCGGTCAGCTTCGGTCTGTGAATGGGGAATGCGGGCGGCGTTGCATAGGTAACTGAGCCAACTATTTTACCAGACCCGGGGGCGCCGAATTAAAATGCGCAGCGCTCCACCTCAACTATTCCACAGGACCAACATGCCGCGCCTCTACTGTCCCCAGCCGCTCGTGCCCGGCACCAGCATCGATCTGTCCGAGGCCGTGGCCCACCACCTGTTCGTCCTGCGCCTGCAGGCGGGCGACGCGCTGACCCTGTTCAACGGCGAAGGCAGCCAGTACCAGGCCGAGCTGGTCACGCTCGACAAGCGGCGCGCCAGCGCCCGCATCCGGGCCGAAGTGGCGTTCGACGCCGAACTGCCCTACCCCATCACCGTGGCCCAGGCGCTGCCGGAAGGGTCGAAGATGGATTGGATCGTCGAAAAAGCCGTCGAAATGGGCGTGGCCGCGATCGTGCCGCTGGCCGCCCAGCGCTGCGTGGTGCGCCTGTCGGCCGAGCGCGCCGAGAAAAAAATGGCACATTGGCAAGGGATTATCGTTGCCGCAGCAGAACAAAGCGGACGCAACCGCCTGACCCGGCTGGCGCCGCCCGCCGCCTTCCAAGACTGGACCGCGCAGCACGATCTGCACCGCCGCATTTTGCTCTCGCCGCGCGCCACAGAAACCCTGCCGCAGTGGGCCCGGCACCAGCCGCCACAAGCCATTTCGCTGATGATCGGCCCCGAAGGCGGATTTACCGAACAGGAAGAAGAAGTTGCACTCGCACGCGGCGCACTTGCGCTGGGCATGGGCACGCGCATCCTGCGTACTGAAACTGCTGCGATCGCGGCGGTATCTGCATTGAACGCGCTCTGGCTGCCATAGACCTTCACGCAAGAAATATTTCATTTGGTTTACTCAACAAGTGTTGTTTGTTTGCTGAATTTTGCCCGTGTCATTATTGACAGTCGGCTATTGGAAGTGGTCTCATGCAGAAGTCCAAGCGATCACGCAGACTCGCCCATGAAGCGATGAACGACATGTAAGAGCGTCGTAAAGACGTGATCACCGGTCGTTAAACATTTCATTTTGTTTATTACAGCCTGACTAGATCAGCAGGCATATCACCAAAAAATTGGAGAATCCATGCATCAACGTAAACAAATCGCCGTAGCAGTGGCGATGGCCATCAGCTCGATGGGCGCAATTGCTCAAACTGCGGACACCACGACCGTGCAATCGGTTGAAGTGACCGGTTCGCGCATCAAGCGCGCCGCCGCCGAAGGCGCACTGCCTGTTACGGTCGTCACGCGCCAGCAGCTGGAAGATTCGGGCGCTGTCACGATTGCTGAATTCATCCGTAACTCGACCTTCTCGAGCGCCGGCCAGTTCCGTCCGCAATCGGGTTCTTCCGCACAATCGTTCGCCGGCGCCAACCTGCGCGGCCTGGGCTCGAACCGTACCCTGGTACTGGTTGACGGCCGTCGCGTCGCCAAGGCACCAAACGTGGGCGATGCAGCCGACATGAACTCGATCCCGATGGCTGCCGTTGAGCGCATCGAAATCCTGACCGACGGCGCGTCGGCAGTGTACGGTTCCGAAGCAATCGGTGGTGTGATCAACATCATCCTGCGCAAAGACTTCGACGGCGTGTACTACTCGGTCGGCCGCACCAAGACCAACATCACCGGCGGCGACCGCGAAGAAGCGTCGGCAATGATCGGTATGACGGGCGAAAAAGGCCGTATCATCGCCGGTTTCTCCAAGACCAAGCGCGACATCATCTTCGTGCGCGACTACCCATGGGGCGCAGCAAAAGGCGCATCCTCGTTCTCGAACAACTTCTTCGCAGCAGTTGACGATGGCACCGGCAACCTGGTTCAGGGCGCAGCCTTCCGCGGCATCGCCGGTACCTGCAACTTCCCTGACAAGGGCTTCTACGTTCGTTCGAACGGCCGTTGCGGCTACGACTTCAACCTGGTCGCCGCTGACGAAGCCGCAACCGGTGCGACCTCGATGTACGCCCGTGGCGAATACAAGATCGGCGCTGACTTCAACGCCTACGTGACCCTGTCGCAAACGAACAACACCTCGTTCGGCCGCTACGCGCCAGTCCCGGATTCGATCCTGGTCGCCGCCAACAGCCCGAACAACACCTCGACCACCCCGACCCAGCCTGTGTTCCTGGCCCACCGCTTTGCCGCTGCCGGCAACCGCGACACCAGCACCGACGGCAACCTGACCGACTTCGCGCTGGGCGTGCAAGGCACCGTGGCAGGCTTCGACGTTGACGCCGGCGCCCGCAAGACCAAGTCGCACCTGGTCGAAACCGGCCGTGGCTTCGTCGTCAAAGGTCTGGCAACCGCAGCGATCAACAGCGGCGTGTACAACGTCGCCAACCCGTTCCTGAACTCGGACACCGTTCTGAAATCGATCACCACGACCACCGGCCGTGACTCGCTGTTCGAATCGACCGAATTCTACGCCAGCGCAACCCACGACGTGTTCAACATGGCTGGCGGCGCATCGCGCATCTACGCCTCGCTGGAACACCGCAAAGAACAGTACGCCGACCTGTACGACTCGCTGTCGGAAGCCGGTGAAGTGCTCGGTTCGTCGGGTAACTCGGCAGGCGGCAGCCGCAAGGTTGACGCAGCGTCGATGGAATGGCTCTTCCCATTCTCCAAGACCCTGGAAGGTACCCTGGCCGCACGTTACGAGAAATACTCGGACTACGGCAGCGACTTCTCGCCGAAGGCGTCGATCCGCTGGGCACCAACCCGTGCGCTGACCCTGCGCGCATCGGTCGGCCGCGGCTTCCGCGCGCCATCGCTGCCGGACATCACCTCCAAGCCAGCCTACTCGGCTGACTCGGTGATCGATCCACGTCACTGCCTGGCAGACGGCGGCTTCACCGCGGCCGAGTGCGAAACCGAATCGTTCCAGATCAACGGCCTGCGTATCTCCAACCCAGCCCTGGGTTCGGAAAAGTCGAAGCAGTTCTCGCTCGGCGGCGCGTATGACGTGACCCAGTCGTTCACCGTCAAGGCTGACTACTGGAACACCCAGATCACCGACGTGATCTCGTTCATCAGCGCGCAGGAAATCGTCAACCGTGACAACGGCGACGTGGACCGTCCAATCCCGAACGGCCTGAAGATCACCCGCGATCCTGCCACCGGCGCGATTTTGCAAATCGTCAGCGGTTCGACCAACGAAGGCCTGCTGAAGTACTCGGGTCTGGACGTCGGCGCGACCTTCGCCCACAAGTACGCCAGCATCGGCAAGTTCAAGCACGATCTGACCTGGTCGCACGTGTACAAGGCAGAAGTGAACGGTTCGGACTTCAACGGCACCTTCGGTTCGCCGAAAGACCGTGTCTCGCTGAACAACAGCTGGGGCCTGGGCATGTTCGACGTGTCGTGGAACGTGAACGCGATCGGCAAGAACGGCAGCAAGGCGCCGGGCGAACTGTACGTGTCGACCTACACCACGCATGACGTTCAAGCAACTGTTTCCCCAGGCTTCATCAAGGGCATGAAACTGAGCGTCGGTCTGGTCAACGCCTTCAACAAGCAGCCACAACTGGTCACCAACAGCTCGAAGCCGTTCAACTACGATCTGTACGACGCGTATGGCCGTCAGGCATACTTCCGTCTGGAACAGAAGTTCTAATTCGGAACTGTTGATCCGAAGGGGTGAGCCTGGCTGACCCCTGCAGTACACTGGCCGCAGCGGCTCCCGTCGCTGCGGCTTTTTTTTATCCAATTTTTCTAACCGGCTGATGCCCACCATGAAAAACACTTTACTGATGCAGAGCCTGCGCGTGTTCGCTGCCGCCTTCACGCTGAGCATGGCGCAACTGCCCGCCCAGGCGGCACCGGCGGCCTCGTCCGCTGCGCAAATTCCGGTCCAGGACTTCTTCCGCCGTCCGGCGGCCTCCGGTCCCCGCCTCTCGCCGTCGGGCCAGAAGCTCGCCTTGCTCATTCCCACCGAAAACGGCCGCTTCGCGCTGGCCGTCGCCGATATCGCCACGCCGACCCGTTTTATCGGGATCGCCCGTTTCGATGACGCCGATGTCGCCGATTTCGGCTGGGTCAACGACGACCGCCTGTGGTTCGACGCGACCGACCTGCAGGCCGAACTTTCCGACCAGCTCGGCAGCGGCCTGTTCGCGGTCAATGCCGACGGCAGCGCGTTCACCAAGATCATTTCGCGCCGTACCGAAAGCAAGTCCGGCTCGGCCGACCGCAATGTCTTGCCGGGAAACCGCAACCGTTTCCTGGGTATCGCCAACGACGGCAGCGACGACGTGTTCATCCAGCGCTACGAATGGGTGGCCGAAGATGTGCCGCCCGACAGCAAGGTGCTGCGCCTGAACACCAAGACGCTCGATGCGAAATCGATCATCCCCGTCGGCGCGCCCGACGGCGTGAGCACCTGGCTGCTCGACCGCAACCGCGAACCGCGCGTGGCCGTCAGCTCGGACCGCAAGACCAAGGTCATCGTGCGCTGGCGCGATCCGGCCACCAACCAGTGGAAGCAGCTGACCAGCTACGACGCCATCGAGCAGGAAAGCAGCGCGTTCACCCCGGTGGCGGTCGATGCCGACGGCCAGCTGTTCGTCACCGCGATCGACCCGGCCACCATGAAAGGCGCCAGGACCACCGCGCTGTTCCGCTACAACCCGGAAACGGGCACGATGTCCGACAAGCCGATCGTCAACATCAAGGGCTTCGACTTCGATGGCAGCGTGATGTTCGACAACGCCACCAACAAGGCCCTGGGCGTGGTGTTCCGTTCCGACGCGTCCGGCGCCGTCTGGTTCGATCGCGCCCTGAAGGCCGATCAGGAGGCGATCGACAAGCTGTTGCCGGGCACCGTCAACGCCCTGACCTGCAACCGCTGCAGCAGCGCCCGCCACCTGGTGGTGCAAGCGTATTCGGACCGCCAGAGCCCCGTCTTCTTCCTGTACGAGCGCGCCAGCGGCAAGCTGACCCTGATCGCCTCGAGCCGCCCTTGGCTGGACTCGTCGAAAATGGCCGAACAGGACTTCATCCGCATCAAGTCGCGCGACGGCATGGAAATTCCGACCGTCATCACCCGTCCGCAGGGCAAGGGCCCGTTCCCGACCGTGGTGCTGGTCCATGGCGGCCCCAACGTGCGCGGCGAAGAATGGGGCTTTGCGGCCGACACCCAGTTCCTCGCGTCGCGCGGCTACCTGGTCATCCAGCCTGAATTCCGCGGCAGCACCGGCTACGGCGACACCTGGTTCAAGGCCGGCTGGCGCCAGTGGGGTCTGACCATGCAGGACGACGTCACCGACGTCACCAAGTACGCCATCGCCCAGGGCCTGGCCGATGCCAAGCGCATCGCCATCGCCGGCGCCAGCTATGGCGGCTATGCGACCATGATGGGCCTGGTCAAGGAACCCGAGCTGTACAAGGCCGGCATCAACTGGGTCGGCGTGACCGACATCGGCCTGATGTACGACATCGGCTGGAGCGATTTCATGGGCGACAAATGGATGCGCTACGGCATGCCGCGCATGATCGGCGACCCCGCCAAGGATGCGGCGCAGCTGCGCGCCACCTCGCCGCTGCAGCAGGCGGCCCGCATCAAGCAGCCGGTGATGATGGCCTACGGCGTGGAAGACCGCCGCGTTCCATTGCCACACGGCACCAAGATGCGCGATGCCCTGAAAGCGGCAGGCAATACCAACGTCGAATGGGTCACGTATGAGGGCGAAGGCCACGGCTGGATGCTCGTCAAAAACAACGTCGATTTCTGGACGCGCGTGGAAAACTTCCTCGCCAAGAACCTGAAGTAGTAAACTGCGCATGCCGGGCGATCCCCGGCATGCCTTTTGGGCAACGACCCACACCAGATCAAGAAGGACACAGAATAATGAAGACAACACTGACCCGCCTGACCGCCGTGCTGATCGCATCGGCCCTGTCGATGGCCGCATCGGGCGCGCTGGCGCAAACGGCGAAACCGGCGGCCAAGGCCGCCAAGCCGGCAGCCGGCAAGGACAAGATCCAGACCAAGGAAGAGCTGCGCGCCTGCATGATGCTCAAGGAAAGCAATATCGCGCGCACGGCCGACCTGGAAAAGCGCAATGAAATCAACCGCCAGCAAAAGGCCGAGATCATGAAAGCGCCGGAAACGGTGGCGGCGTCGGCCAAGGCCGATGTCGAGGCCAAGCTGGCCATCGTCAGGGAAGCGGACAACCTGGTCAAGGAAAACGCCAAGGCGATCACGGACTGGAACGAGCGCTCGGCCGACTTCGAAAAGAATTCCAAGGAAATGCGTAACGCCGACCGCCGCCGCCAGGTCCTCAAGGACGAGCGCTATGCGCTCAAGGCCAAGGACGACAAGCTGGTCGCCGACCGCGCCGTGAAGATCGCCGCCTACGAGGCAGCGGTGACGGCCGCCAACGAAGGCATCAGCGCGCGCGCCAAGGCCGCCGAAGAATGGAACAAGAGCAATGACGCCCTGGCCGACGAAGAAGACCGCCTGGCCGAAGCGCGCGACAAGTGGATCGCCGAGTGCGCCAAGCGCCGCTTCCTCGACGACGACGAGAAGGAAATCAAGGCAGAGATGAAGGCGGGCAAGTGAGCACTGGACCTATCCTGATCGTGCCGCCGACGGTGGACGAGGTCGTCGTCAAGGCGCGCGCCCTGATGGCCGACAAGCAGTTTCTGTCGGCCGAATCGATTCTTAACACGCTGGTGGTCCAGTTCCCGGACTGCGTGCAAGCGTGGATGCTGCTGGCCGACCTGGCCGAACAGCGCGGCGACGAAGCGCGCGCGCGCGCCTGCCTGGCCAGCGCCCAGGCCCAGGCGCCGCAAAACGAAGCCCTGGCCGTCAACATCGCCCAGGTGCAGATCGAAGCGTCCCGCTTCGGCGACGCGGTCGACACCCTGGCCACGCTCATTGCCGACGTACCGAACTCGATCATGGGCTGGGTCTTGCTGGGCGACGCCCTGCAGCTGGCCGGCCTGGCCGACCTGGCGGCGAGCGCGCGCTTTCAGGCGGTCACGCGCGGCCAGGCGGCGGGTTTGCTGATGAACATGGCCACCACGCCGGCATCGCTGCAGCCCGTCGTCGAGCAGCTCATCGCCAGCGTCAACGAGCAGGAAGCGATGCGGGTCGGCAGCGCCATCGGGCGCATGCGGGCCCAGGTCGGCGCCGCCGAGATCAAGCGCGTCGAGCACGCCGTCGCGGTCTACATGGGCCAGATCGAAGACCGTCCGGCCAGTGTGCACCAGCAGCCCAAGTTCCTGTTCTTCCCCGGCTTGCCGGAAGGGCCCTACCACGATCCCTACCTGCATCCCTGGGCAAGCAAGCTCGACGACGCATACGACGCCATCCGCGCCGAAGCGCTGGCCGTGCTGCGCCAGGAAGATGGGCTGGTCAATTTCCTGTCCTTCAAGCCGGGCCAGAGCAAGGCTGGCTACCTGGGCGGCGAAGGCCGCAATCCGTCCTGGGACGCGTTCTTCTTTTACCGTCACGGCAAACGCAACGACGCCAACCACGCAGCCTGCCCCGCCACCTCCAAGGTTCTCGAGAGCATCGAGCTGTGCGAGGTGGCCGGCCAGGCGCCGGAAATCTGCTTCTCGGTGCTGCAGCCCGGCACCCACATCATGCCCCACCACGGCGTCACGAACACCCGGCTGGTGATGCACCTGCCGCTGATCGTGCCGCCCGGCTGCGCCCTGAATGTGCACGGCGGCGGCGAACATGTGTGGAAGGAGCGCGAACTGATGATGTTCGACGACACCTTCAAGCATGAGGCGTGGAACAAGTCGGACCAGACCCGCGTGATCCTGCTGATGGATTGCTGGAACCCGCACCTGACCGCTGCCGAACGGATCGCCACGCGCCATCTGATCGAAACCATCAGCGCCTACGAGAACTTCCCCGAAGGCGAACTGCGCGCCATCGCGCAGCAATTGCGCGGCCAGGCGCCGCAAGCGTAAGCGCCCAGCGCCGCGCGCCGGGCCGCCAGGCTCAGCGCGCGGCGCGTTCCACGCTGATGGTCCAGCCCATCAGCCTGTCCTGGTCGGATATCGTGGCCAGCACCGCCGTCCCCTTCTCCCCCGCCAGCCTGTCGGCCAGTTGCCGCGCCGCAGCGGCGTCGAGCGCATAGTCGCGCAATTCTTCCAGCCGCAAGGCCGCATCGGCCAACTGCCCGCGCAGGGCCGCCAGCGCGGCCTCGGCGCGCGCGCGCCCTTCCCGTCCGGCCATGGCCAGGATGGCGCCGGCGCTCTGGCGCACTTCGAACAGCACGTCCGGGCAATTGCTGCCGGCGGCCTGCTGCTCGAGCGCCGTCTGCAAGTCGTTGAAGCGCGCGCGCGCGCCCTGGGCGACAGCGTCGCCGGCCAGGCTGGCCCGGCCTTCGGCGCTGGCGGCGCGCGCCACCGGTTCGATCATGGCCACGGTGGCGTCGAGCAGGCCGCCGGGCGCGGCCAGCCAGGCCATGTGGGCCAGTTCCGTGTGCGCCAGTTGCACCGGGCGCGCGTCGCGGTGGTGGCACACCAGCCGCACCTGGCCGCCCGGCGCGCACACGCGCAGCAGTTCCGGCACCGAGCGCGCCAGGTCCGTGTATTCCAGGCCGTACTGGCTCATCACGAGGTCGAAGCCGGCATCGGCGAAGGGCAAGGCCTCGGCTGCCTGCTGGCCGTGGAAATGCAAACGGGCGCGGCGGGCCGGCGGCAGCTGGTCGAACCAGGCCGGGGCCAGCGCGGCCAGGTCGATGGCGTCGCAGGCGAGCGTGCCGTCCGGGTCGAAGTCGACCAGCAGCTGCGGCAGCGCGCCGTTGCCGGTGGCGATGTCGAGCACGCGCGCGCCCGGCGCCAGCTGCGCGAACGCGGCGCGCCAGAACTGCGCCAGCGCGCCCTCGTAGCGGCTGCCATAGCTGCCGCCGCAGGAATGGGTGGCGCCCTGCGACCAGTAGCGGGTCCAGACCGCGCGGCGTTCGTCAAGCGGGTGTTCCATGAAAGACCTTTGCAATAGGGAGGTCGTCAGTATCGCCCCCGTCATGGCTGCGGTCAACGAAAAAACCCCGCCGTGGCGGGGTCGGGTGGGCGCGCGGGCGCGTCAGAACTTGTAGTTCGCGGCCAGGTAGAACGTGCGTCCCAGCGGGTCGGTGTAGCGCCCGTCGTAGCCGACCTGGTTGCCGCCGCCGGCGTTGCGGATCGACATAGGCGGATCCTGGTCGAGCAGGTTCTTGATGCCGCCGGTCAGCGTCAGGTTCGGCAGCACGCTCGCCTTGAGCTGGTAGTCCAGCGTCAGGTAAGACTTGACGTCGTGGTCGGTCATCGCCACCACCGCCCCGATCGCGCCGTCCGGATTGATGGCGCGCACCGCCTGGTCGTCCACCGACAAGGCTTGGTCATGGTAGCCGGAACGGTAGTTGGCGCTCAGCGCGTGGACCGTTTTCTCGCCCTTGAGCTGAACCACCATGCGCGAAATCACGCGGAAGGTGACGTTGCTGTAGGAATCGAAACGGCCCACGCTGCGTTCGGTGTCGAGCTTGCCGTCGGCGCCCGGCACCGACTGCTCGGCCTTGAGCATGTAGGTCCCGGTCCAGTTGACCGACAGCGCGCCCAAGCCTGTCTTGCCATAGCGCCAGGTGGTGTCCCAGTCCAGCCCCTGGTAGTGCGACTTGGCCAGGTTCAGGGGATTTTGCTCGGCCACCAGCACATTGGCTTTCTGGATCGGATCGTAGTACGAACGCATGTACTGGTTGGCCAGGTCGGCGCGCTCGAACAGCATGCTCTGCGACAGGGTCTGGATCTGGTTCTTGAGCCGCACGTCCCACAGGTCCAGGCCGAACGACACGCTCGGCACCGGCTCGACCCGGAACCCGATCGTGGCCTGCTTCGATGTTTCCGGCTTCAAGCCCGCGTCGCCCGTGAGCGGATTGCCGTTGCGCAGCAAGCCGTATTCGGTCGAACCCTTCTTGCACAGCAGCAGGCGCGGATCGCCGGCCGGCAGCGGCGGGCACGGGAAGGCGTTGGAGGAACCGTCGTTCTTGAGCGGGTCGGCGATCTGGTTCATGGTCGGCGCCCGGAAGCCGGTGCCGTAGGAGCCGCGCACCAGCAGCGTCTGCAGCGGGGTCCAGCGGCTCGACAGCTTGAACGTGGCCTTGGACACGTCGTTGCCGACCTTGCCCGGATTGCTGGCCACGCCGTTGATGTCGTAGCTGACGTTTTTCTTGTCGACCGCGGCGTAGCTGTCGTAGCGCACGGCCGCCGTCGCTTCGAGCTTTTTGCTGATCGGCATCAAGAGCTCGCTGAAGGCGCCCCAGTTGGTGCGCGAGGCGTCGAGCGCCTGGGAACCGGTGCCGCCGCCGATCTCGACGTCGGTCCAGCCCGGATTGCCCGGACCAGGACCGCGCTGGATCTGCGACGGGTCGTCCTTGTAATCCTGGCGCGTGGCATCGAGCCCCAGGCCCAGCATGGCGCTGCCGCCGTCCATGGCGAACGCTTCGCGCGAGGCGCTGGCGCTGGCCACGTCGATTCTCGAACGCGTCGTCTGCAGCACGCCGTGCAGCACGGCCGGCGCCAGGATGGCGGCCGCCCCGCTTTGCAGGCGGAACGGGTTGTAGGCGCCGCTGCGCACCAGTTCCTCGAATTTGTCACCGCTCATGTAGCCCGCGATGGCGGTGTCGGTCTGCTTGTTGCGCGAATGCGTGTAGGCCGCCGTCACGTCCCAGCCGGCCAGCCGGCTTTGCGCGCCCAGCACCAGGTGCGCGGCGTCGGTGGCGTATTTGTCTTCGCGTCCGCCCGCGTCCACGCCGCGGTAGTTGAGGTAGGCGTCGCTGACATCGGCCGGGTTGATGCCCACCGTGCCCAGCAGCGGGACGATGGTCGCATTGTAGGCCGGCAGGTAGCTGTTGTTGACCGTGCGGATGCCGGTGTCCTTGTCGGTCGTAAACACCGTCAGCGGCTGGGCCGCGGGCGCGTAGCGCGCCTGGTTGCTGAACTTGGACAGCACCAGTTCGCCGAACAGCGTGGTGTCCTGATTGAGCTTGAAGTTGACCGAGCTGAACAGGCTGTCGCGTTTCAGTTCCGGCAGCAATTGGACGGTCGCGGGGAAGTCGAAGCGGCAGGCATTGCCGCGCGCGAAAGTGTTGGGCGACGAACAACCGCCGGTGGTGGTCAAGTCGTGGTTGAGCAACTCGTCCTGCGCGTCCGGTCCGCCCACCTGGGTGATCACTTCCACGTTGGCCGGCGTGGAGTTGATGCTGGTCTGCCACGTCGCGTACTGCTTACCCTTGTGCCAGAAGCGGCGCGCGCCGGTCTTGGCGAAGTCGCGCTGGGACGCGTTCAGGGCTTTCTGCTCGTCATGACTGTACGCGACCAGCACGTTGTAGCCGTCGGCATCGATGTCGCCCCAGCCCTTGGACAGGGCGAGGTTGGTGCTGCGCCCGCCCTTTTCCTGCGGCACATTGGCGCTCGCTTCGATGTTGAAATCGCGCTGGTTCTTCTTGAGGATGAAGTTGACCACGCCGGCGATCGCATCCGAGCCGTACAGGGTCGAGGCGCCGTCGGTCAGGATCTCGACCCGCTCCACGGCGGCCAGCGGAATGCTGGCCAGGTTGACCGCGCTGCCGGTGCCGTAAGGCGCCATGCGGCGCCCGTTGAGCAGCACCAGCGTGTACTGGGTGCCGATGGCGTGCACCGAGGCCGTCTGCACCCCGCCGCCGCCGCCGTTGACCGAGGTCGAGGACGTGATAAAGCCCTGCATGGCCGGCAGCGCCGCGACCAGGTCGGCCACGTTGTTGGCGCCCGACTGGTCGATCTGGGCGCGGGTGAGCGTCTGCACCGGCAGCGCCCCCTCGGCGGCAATGCGCTTGATCGAGGATCCGGTAATCTCGACCCGCTGCATCACGGGTTCTGCGGCTTGCTGCGCCAGCGCCGGCAGCGCCAGCATCGACAGGCCCAGCGCGGCGCCGCCCGCGTAGGTGAGACGCAACGTGCGGGCCAAAACGGTTTCTTTCATCATGTTTGTAAAAACCTTATCTATTGTCACCACTTCGATAGTCGCTTCCGGGTTTCTACCCAGAATGCATGAATTCGGATCAATATTGAACAAAACATAAGATCCGGAGGGTTAGTGGAACATGGGCCCCTGCGCGCTGTCAATACATGAAGGCAACATTATTCATATTTCAACTGTTTTTCCTGCGTAAAACGGCAAGGAATGGCGGGAGTACCACGCGCTAACGTAAAATAGCGGCTTTTGCGGTATCCGGAATCTGACCATGTTGCGACTGAACGAAGTAAAACTCCCGCTCGACCATCCCGAACAGGCCCTGACCGACGCCGTGCTGGCGCGCCTGGGCATCGGCAAGGACGCGCTGCGCGGGTTCACCGTGTTCAAGCGCAGCTACGACGCGAGGAAGCGCAGCGCCATCGTGCTGATTTACGCGCTGGACGTGGATGTGAGCGACGAAGCCGGCGTGCTGGCGCGCATGGCCCACGACGCCCATCTGATGCCCGCGCCCGACACCGGCTACAAGTTCGTGGCCGGCGGCGAGCAGCTGCAGGGGCACGACCTGGGCGAGCGCCCGATCGTGATCGGCACCGGCCCTTGCGGCCTGTTCGTGGCGCTGATCCTGGCCCAGATGGGCTTGCGCCCGCTGATACTGGAACGGGGCAAGGTGGTGCGCGAGCGGACCGTCGACACCTTCGGTTTCTGGCGCAAGCGCGAACTCAATCCCGAGTCGAACGTGCAGTTCGGCGAAGGCGGCGCCGGGACCTTCTCGGACGGCAAGCTGTACAGCCAGATCAAGGATCCCAAGCATTACGGCCGCAAGGTGCTGACCGAATTCGTCAAGGCCGGCGCGCCCGAAGAGATCATGTACGTGAGCAAACCGCACATCGGCACCTTCCGCCTGGTGAAGATGGTCGAGCAGATGCGCGAAAACATCATCGCCCTGGGCGGCGAATACCGCTTCGGCTGCAAGGTCACCGATATCGAAGTCGAGGGCGAAGGCAAGCAGCGCCAGATCCGCGGCGTGACCCTGGCCAGCGGCGAGCAGATCGCCAGCGGCCACGTGGTCATGGCGATCGGCCACAGCGCGCGCGACACCTTTGAAATGCTGTACGAGCGGGGCGTGTACATCGAAGCGAAGCCGTTCTCGATCGGGTTCCGGGTCGAGCACCCGCAATCGCTGATCGACGCCTGCCGCTTCGGTCCCAATGCCGGCAACAAGATCCTCGGCGCGGCCGACTACAAGCTGGTGCACCACGCCAGCAATGGCCGCTCCGTCTACAGCTTCTGCATGTGCCCGGGCGGGACCGTGGTCTCGGCCGCGTCCGAGCCGGGGCGCGTGGTCACCAACGGCATGAGCCAGTATTCGCGCAACGAGCGCAACGCCAACAGCGCGATCGTGGTGGGCATCACGCCGGCCGACTATCCGGGCCACCCGCTGGCCGGCATCGCGCTCCAGCGCCAGCTCGAGGAAGGCGCGTTCGCGCTGGGCGGCGGCACCTACGATGCGCCGGGCCAGCTGATGGGCGATTTCGTCAAAGGCCGCGCCTCGACCGCCTTCGGCTCGGTGATCCCGTCGCTGAAACCGGCCGTGCACCTGACCGACCTGGCCAGCTCCCTGCCCGAGTATGCGATCGTCGCGCTCAAGGAAGCTTTCCCCGCCTTCGACAAGCAGATCCGCGGCTACTACAAGGAAGACGCCCTGCTGACGGGCGTGGAAACGCGCACCTCGTCGCCGATCCGCATCAAGCGCAACGACGACGACCTGCAAAGCCTGAACACGCGCGGCCTGTTCCCGGCCGGCGAAGGCGCCGGCTACGCGGGCGGCATCCTGTCGGCCGCGGTGGACGGCATCAAGGTGGCCGAGGCGGTCGCGCTGTCGATGGCCGCTGCGCTCAAAGCCAGCCGGACTTCCTGAAGCGGTAGTACAAATAGCCGCACAGGCCGAACATGAAGGCCAGCGCGGCCGGATAGCCGTAGTGCGATTTGAGCTCGGGCATGAATTCGAAGTTCATGCCCCACACGCCGGCGAAAGCGGTGAACACGGCGAAGATCGCGGCCCATGCGGCCAGGCGTTTGTTGACCTCCCCTTCGTCGATGGCCACCATCGACAGGTTGACCTGGATCGCGGTGCCGATCGTGTCGCGGATGGCGTCGAGCGAGGAATTGATGCGGTACAGGTGATCCTGCACGTCGCGGAAGTAATCCTGGGTGTCGCGGCAGAATGCGGGCACGCGCCCGCCGTGCAGCTTGCCGACCGCGTCGAGCAGCGGCGCGACCGCGTGGCGCAGCACCAGCACCTTGCGCTTGAGTTCATACAGGCGCTCGATGTTGTCGCGCTGCGAACCCTTGATGAAGATGCGGTCTTCGATTTTCTCCAGCTCCGATTCGAGCATGTCGACCACCGGGAAGTAGCGGTCGACCACGGCATCCATCAGCGCATAGAGCACGAAGGACGAGCCCATGGCCAGCAGGTGCGGTTCGTTTTCGGCGCGCGCGCGCACGCCGAGAAAGCCGCGGTTGCAATTGTTGCGCACCGAAAGCACGTAGTTCTTGGCGACGAAGATGTCGACCTCGCCGACATTGAGTTCGCCACCGTCGAGTTCGACCGTCTGGACCACCACGAACAGGGAGTCGCCGTATTCCTCGATCTTGGGGCGCTGGTTGCCGCGCGTGGCGTCTTCCACGGCCAGTTCGTGCAGGCCGAATTCGTGCTGCATGACGGCCAGCTCTTCGGGCGCAGGTTCGCGCAGCGCCACCCAGACGAAAGTTTCCGGCATTTCCAGGTAGTCGCTGATCGCTTCGACCGAAATGTCGGATAGTTTCTTGCCTTCCTGGTAGGCGACGCAGTTGATCAGCATAGGGGTCCGTGTGTAAAAATGCGCGATGCATGCAAAGGCGCAAGCTTACACCAGACGGAGCGCAGTTGTTACCTGCGGGGCGAAGCTCAGAAGCTACGTCGCCCTCGCGCAGGCGCGGGCCCATAGCGCGTTACCGAATTCGGCAGCGCGGTAGGGGTCCCCGCCTGCGCGAGGACGACGGGTTGGCGGCTCTACGCTCGCAATAGCGGGTTGGCTGCGCTACATGCGCTACGACGCGATATCTACTCGTCCTTCGCGCCGTCGATGCCGAGCTCGGCAATCTTGCGCGTGATCGTGTTACGCCCGATGCCCAGGCGCACCGCCGCATCATTCTTGCGTCCATGCGTGTGCTTGAGCGCGGTCTTGATCAGGGCCGATTCAAACTGCCGCCCCAGCACATCCATCACTTCGGACTGCCCCGCCGTGAGCATGCTCGCGGCCTGCAATTCCAGCAGCCCGATCCAGCCGCCGGACACGCCCAACGCCGCCAGCGTCGGACTGCCGGGGGCCGCGCTGACCGGCGCCATGCCCGGCTCGGCCGCGCCCAGCGCCATGCTGGTCTCGCCCGCGCCTTCCTGGCCGGCCGTCAGTTCGAGCGGCATGTCCTTGACTTCGACCGTCTGACCGGGCGCCATCACGGTGATCCAGTTGCACAGGTTTTCCAGCTGGCGCACATTGCCCGGCAAATCGAGGCTGGCCAAAAACTGCATCGCCGTCTCGCTCATGCGCTTGGTTTCCACGCCCAGCTGCTTGGCGCTTTGCACCAGGAAGTGACGCACCAAAATGGGGATATCCTCGCGCCGCTCCCGCAAACTGGGCAGGCGCAGGCGGATCACGTTCAGGCGGTGGTACAAGTCCTCGCGGAACAGGCCGTCGCGCACGCGCTGCTCGAGGTTCTGGTGGGTGGCCGTGATCACGCGCACATTGGCCTTCATCGGCTGGTGGCCGCCGACCCGGTAGAAGTGTCCGTCCGACAGCACGCGCAGCAAACGGGTCTGCAGGTCGAACGGCATGTCGCCGATTTCATCGAGGAACAGGGTGCCGTTCTCGGCTTGCTCGAAGCGGCCGCGGCGCGTGGTCTGGGCGCCCGTGAAGGCGCCCCGTTCGTGGCCGAACAATTCGGATTCGAGCAAGTCCTTCGGGATCGCCGCCGTGTTGAGTGCGATGAACGGCTGCTGCGCGCGCGGGCTGTGCTTGTGCAGCGCGCGCGCCACCAGCTCCTTGCCGGTGCCCGATTCGCCCGTGATGAGCACTGTCACGTTCGACTGCGACAGGCGTCCGATGGCGCGGAACACTTCCTGCATGGCCGGGGCCTGGCCCAGGATTTCGGGGGTGTCGGTGGGGCCGGATTCGACGCTGGTCTCGCGCAGGCTTTCTTCCAGCGCGCGCCGGATCAGCTCAACGGCCTTGTCGATGTCGAAGGGCTTGGCCAGGTATTCGAAGGCGCCGCCCTGGAATGCGGCCACCGCCGAATCGAGGTCGGAAAACGCGGTGATGATGATGACCGGCAGGCCCGGATGGGCATTCTTGACGGTCTGCAGCAAGTCCAGTCCCGATTCGCCCGGCATGCGGATGTCCGAGACCAGCACTTGCGGCGTTTCGAATTCGAGCGCGGCCATCGCGTCGCGCACGTTGGAAAAACTTTTTGTAGCGAGGTTCTCGCGTGCCAGGGCTTTTTCCAGCACCCAGCGGATGGAGGCGTCGTCGTCGACTATCCAGATTGGTTTCATGTGTTCGCGCTTCCCCGCCATATGGATCTTCAATTGATGGGATCCGGTCCCAGGGTGCGCCGCCACGGCTTATGGCAGCGGCAGCAGTATCCTGAAGTCCGTCAATCCAGGCCGGCTCTCGCACTCGATCACGCCCATGTGCTGTTGCACGAAGGTTTGCGCAAGTGTCAGCCCCAGGCCGCTCCCCCCTTCCCGTCCCGATACCAGCGGATAGAAGATGCGGTCGCGGATCTGGGGTGAAATCCCCGGTCCATTGTCGATGATATGCAAGTCTAATGCCAGCCCGTAGCGAACCTTGGCCAAGGTCACCTGGCGCGCCACCCGCGTCTTGAAAACGAGCTCGGCCTGGCCGGCCGCGATCTGCCCGGCCAGGGCCTGGGCTGCATTGTGGGCGATGTTGAGCACGGTCTGAATCAACTGCTCCTTGTCGCCGCGGAATTCGGGAATCGAGGCGTCGTAGTCGCGCTTGATGGTCAGCCCATGGGGAAACTCGGCCAGAATCAGGCTGCGGACGCGCTCGCATACCTCGTGGATATTGACGTCGCCCACGATGTGCGGACGCCGGTGCGGGGCCAGCAGGCGGTCGACCAGGGTTTGCAGGCGGTCGGCTTCCTTGATGATGACCTGGGTATATTCGCGCAGCTGGGTCAGGTGCAGGGGCGGCAATTCCAGCTCGAGCAGCTGGGCCGCGCCGCGGATGCCGCCCAGCGGGTTCTTGATTTCATGGGCCAGGTTGCGCACCAGCTCCTTGTTGACCTGGCTTTGATCGAGGATGCGCTCCTCGCGGTCGAGCTTGAGCTGCTGCACGTTTTCGCGCAGTTCGATCACCAGCCCTGCATCGCCGGCGGCACTGACGATGCTGTGCACATGCAGCGGGTCGCGCCCGCTGCGCTCGAGCGCCAGGTCCTGGCGCAGGTCGGCATACTTGTGGGCCTGGGCCTGGCTGCACAGGCTGAGCAATTCTTCGGGATTTTGAAACAGGGAGGCCAGCTGTTGCCGCTGCAAGGCCTTGAGCGAACTGTCGAGCAGCTGTTCGGCGGCCGCATTGGCCCAGGTGATGAGGCCGTCGGCGTCCACCAGCAGGACGGCCGAGGCCAGCAGATCGAGCGCGCCCAGCGACTGTGGCGCGTACTGCGCAAAGCCGGGCGCCACGCTCATTTAATGTTCGCGATTTCGCGCTCGAGCGCCTCGATATTCTTTTCGGCGCGGCTGATGCTGTCCTTCATCCCTTCCACCCGCTCCTGGTATTTGGCGTAGTTCTTTTCACTACCCATGCGCTCAGGCTCGCCGTTGTTGAAGTCCTTCTTCATCTCGGCCAGCTTCTTCTTCTCGGTGCGCAATTCCTCGTTGAGGATCTCGCGCCGGTCGTTGTCGCGCGCCTTTTGCTGCGAATCATTGACCTTCGGGAAGTCCGCGGGCGTGGTGGCCGGCGCGGCTGCCTTGGGCGCGCCGCGGCGCGGCGGCGCCGGGACCGACACGCTGTTGGCGATGTCGAGCGTCTTGCAGCCGGTCTTGTACGAGTCGGTCAGAATCTTGCGCCCTTCGGCATCGGTGCACAGGTAGATGCCTTGCGCCTGCGCCGGCAACTGGACCAGCAAGGCGCACAGCATGGCAAGCCCCGGCGCAAGTGGGCGCAGTATCGATCGTGGGGTTGTCAGTTTCATCTCCATGGCGTCAGTTCACGGTTGCCCGTGCGAAAAATTGGTTCAACCCGAATATACAACAAACAAAGCAAAACGCGAGGAATGCCGTAGCGCTCCTCGCGTTTTTTACACCGTGCTTACATTTTTGATGTCAGCAACTCAACGAGTGCTGACAGCTTGGCAATTACAGCGAATAGTACATGTCGAATTCAGCAGGGTGCGTGGTCATGCGCATGCGCTGCACGTCCTGCATCTTCAGTTCGATGTAGGCATCGATCATCGAATCGGAGAACACGCCGCCACGGGTCAGGAACTCGCGGTCCTTGTTGAGCGCGTCGAGTGCTTCTTCGAGCGAAGCGCACACCGTCGGGATCAGCTTGTCTTCTTCCGGCGGCAGGTGGTACAGGTCTTTGGAAGCGGCTTCGCCCGGGTGGATCTTGTTGGCGATGCCGTCCAGGCCGGCCATCAGCAGCGCGGCGAAGCACAGGTACACGTTGGCCAGCGGATCCGGGAAACGGGTCTCGATGCGGCGGCCTTTTGGATTGGCCACGTGCGGAATGCGGATCGAGGCCGAACGGTTCTTCGCCGAGTAAGCCAGCTTGACCGGCGCTTCGTAGCCTGGCACCAGACGCTTGTACGAGTTGGTGCCCGGGTTGGTGATCGCGTTCAGTGCCTTGGCGTGCTTGATGATGCCGCCGATGTAGTACAGGGCGTCGTCGGACAGGCCGGCATAGCCGTCGCCGGCGAACAGGTTCTTGCCGTCTTTCCAGATCGACTGGTGCACGTGCATGCCCGAACCGTTGTCGCCAACGATAGGTTTCGGCATGAAGGTGGCGGTCTTGCCGTAGCTGTGGGCCACGTTCCAGACCACGTATTTCAGGTTCTGGGTCCAGTCGGCGCGCTCGACCAGGGTCGAGAACTTGGTGCCGATTTCATTCTGGCCGGCGCCGGCCACTTCGTGGTGGTGCACTTCGACCGGGATGCCCATCGCTTCGAGGATCAGGCACATTTCCGAACGCATGTCCTGGAACGAATCGACCGGTGGCACCGGGAAGTAGCCGCCCTTGACGGTCGGACGGTGGCCGCTGTTGCCGCCTTCGGTCTTGGCGTCGGTCGCCCACGACGATTCGTCCGAATCGATCTTGACGAAGCAACCCGACATGTCGATCTTCCAGCGCACGCTGTCGAAGATGAAGAATTCCGGTTCCGGACCGAAGAAGGCGGTGTCGCCGATGCCGGTCGATTTGAGGTAGGCTTCGGCGCGCTTGGCGATCGAGCGCGGATCGCGGTCGTAGCCCTTGCCGTCGGCCGGTTCGATCACGTCGCACTGCATGAACAGCGTGGTCTCTTCCATGAACGGATCGATGTTGGCGGTGTTCGGATCCGGCATCAGCAGCATGTCCGACGCTTCGATACCCTTCCAGCCGGCGATCGACGAACCGTCGAAGGCATGGCCCGACTCGAACTTGTCGAGGTCGAAATGGGAGATCGGCACGGTCACGTGCTGCTCTTTACCACGGGTGTCGGCGAAGCGGAAATCAACGAATTTGACTTCGTTGTCTTTTGCCATTTTCAAGACTTCTGCGGCGGTCATTGCCATGCGTATTTCTCCTAATTGAAATGGGGACTTGCCGACGGGCGACAAAACTCAAGGGGACTATAGCAGAATCCATGCCAGCACTTTTATCATGAGCAAATGCCGATTGCGTCGTTGAATGTGCTGGCAATTGAACCTAAAATCCCTAGTTCCTGTTTTGACATCGTTATTGCGCGGCATCAATCGCGCACATTTTTGGTGCACATCAAAATAAATGCACCAGATTGATGCGTTTTGCACAAAAAAGGGCAAAATGCATCCGGGTGGTGCAAGCGTCGCTTATCTTAAACCTAATATTCCTTCTTGGAGCATCCGATGACCTCAGTTGATCAAGTTTTGAGCGCCGCGCGCGAACGGACGCCAGGCGCGGCCTACGCCGGCGCGGTGACGCCGCAGGAAGCGTTCGATCTGGTGCGGCTGGACCCGCGCGTCAAGCTGATCGATGTGCGCACGAACGCCGAACGCGACTGGGTCGGGCGCGTGGTCCTGCCCGAAGCCCAGCACGGCGCGGTGCAATGGAGCACCTACCCGGGCGGCGTGCCCAATCCCGATTTCATGGCGCAGCTGGCGGCCGTGGCCGGCAAGGACGATGTGCTGCTGTTCCTGTGCCGCTCGGGCGTGCGCTCGCGCCATGCGGCCACGCTGGCCACGCAGAATGGCTATGCCAACAGCTTCGACATCCTGGAAGGGTTCGAAGGCGACAAGGATGGCCAAGGCCACCGCAAGCATGTGGGCGGCTGGTGCAAGGCGGGCTTGCCGTGGGTTGGCGCCTGACGTTGTCAATTTATCAACCATAACTAGCTGGAAATTGCGATAGTCTCGGATACCCACATCGGGTAGAGTGCAGGGTCCATCACCGTGAAGGGCCCTACCATGCGCATTATTTCAACCGCAGCCATCGCCTTGCTGGCGCTGATGACCACGTCCTGCGGCGGTGGCGGCGGCTGGCCCGACCAGCAAGATATCGAAAACTCCCTGAACGAGCGACTGCGCTCGGTTGCCGGCGGCTGGACTGGCATCGTTACCCCGCCCAATGGCATCAGCTTCGACTTTACCTTGCAGGAAGGCAGCAACGGTCAGGTGACCGGCAGTGGCACCATGAAGGAAGAGAACGCCGCTGCGGCCGTTCCCATCACCATCACGGGCACCTTCCAGCGGCCGGTCCTCACGCTGACGCTCAACGGCATGGTGTACGAAGGGCACCAGGTGCAAGGTACGGCCACGGGCAGCTACACGACGGTGGGCGGAATCGGGACGACCTTGAAACTGGCCGGCACCGCCTATGGGAAGGATTTGCCGATTCTGCTGCAGGAAAAGTGACGCCTCCTTGCCGCTGAGGCCACGGCCTCAAACGCCGGCAGCAAAATAGACGCGGCCCAATACGGCGGCCGGGAGCAGTGCGCCGAGCAGCGCAGTCAATAATGCGAAGCGCGACATGGGCGCGCGGCGCGTCGCCCATAAGCCAAGCGCGAACAGGGTGGCCACCGGCAACACGTGACACAGGGCAAAAGTTAGGTAGATCCCGATGAGGTAAAAAGAACCACCGGCCTGAGTGCTGATGGCGAACGCGCACGTCCCGAGCAAGCACCAGAGCGCTATGAACGCGATCGGATACCACACGCCGGCGATGGAAAACCATTTGAGATACTGCAGCATTCTTAGCACTCACTTTCAGAGTTCCGCGGCCACGGCGTGAACCGCGCGCCGCAGCATGGTGCGATAGTGCCAGGAAAATATCAGCGCAACGGGATAGCCAAGCAGGCGCAGAGGATTGATGAAATGCTTCCAATAGGGTCGCGCGTACCAGCGCTCCATGCGTGCTCTCAGATATTCGTCGCTGTACCCCCAGTCCGGCATGATGATCCACAGCATCAGAGGGAAGACCAGAAACGCGTCGACAGCGAACGACGCGCACACGTCGCGAAAGTACAAACGATCGACCTCGGCAAGATCGGCGACACCAATTTTCCCGCGCCGAACAAGATCGCGGCACTCGCTATCCTCGATGCCGATTTCGGTCCATGCATACGAGACGGCATCCCAAACACAATAACGATCCATGCTGCCTCAGTGCCTCCTTGATTATCAAAGACAGTTGCCCATCCCGCAGGACAGGGCCAACCACAACACTTGCCCACAAATTACAAGCGTCATCAGTCCCATCAGGTAGCCGAGCATGATCGCGCCGACCTTGGGCGCGTTCCTGATCGCGTGGACCATGAACACCACACAGAAAACGGCAAGCGCAGCCCATGCGGGCCACCACTCTCCTGCGAAGGTGGAAGGGTCGATCGCGCGCATCACAAATACGCTTAGCGCGAGTGTCACGAGCCCCGTGCCTGTCGCGAGCGAGGTCGCGCCGAGCGTACTGCCGGAGCGGCGCAGGATGAAGCTCCATGCGCCGAAAAGGAGTGTGAGCACGGCGATCACTACCGCGGGAATAAAGAGCGAGGCAGGTGACATTCTGGAGAACTTCTTTCTGCAACGTGAACGACAGGATCGGCCACAAAAATTTGATGGAAAACGCAGCGGCGATCAGCCGCTGCGATACTTGTTGATTGCTTCGATACCCATTTCCATCTTGAGGCGCGCCGACGAATTGGCAGAGTGCACCGACATCGTCGGCGGCACAAAGCCGCGCGTGATCACGGCTTCTTCTATCCACAACACCACGTCGTAGCCGGTGCCCCGTTCATCGTCGCCAAGATCGTGGTCCAGACTCAGCTCGGTCACCTGCCCGGTCTTGAGCAACGCGATGGCTTCGTCGGGCCAGTACACGCGATGCCAGCCGTCGGGTGTCGCTCGCTCATCGTCCAGGTAGACTTTCATCGCGCGCGCTCCATCAGGCCGGCTTGAGGACGTCGGCAGACGGCGCTGCAGACTTCATCGCATTTTTCACGCGCTGGCGCACGAAATTGATATGGCTGCGCAGCCCGTACAAGCCGTCGGCGAAGGCCAGCGGCACCGAAATCTGGTTGACCAGGTCTTCAATCTCATCTAACCGCTTGAGCAAGCCGGCGCATACGGCCGGATCGTTCTGCGCCGCTTCGAGCTCCTGCTCCACGGTGCGCAACTGGCCGTACCAGCGGTACACGCGCGAACGGATCCGCCACACGTACAGCGGCGGCACCACCTTCGACAAAGGCAGCACCAGCGCCGCCAGCGCGACCACTACCACCCACATGCGGTCGAGGAAATTGGCCATCCAGAAGCTCATGTAGCGCTGCAGCATGGGCGGACCATCCTTGTAGAACTTGGCCGCTTCGTGCGAGACGGGAATCTCGGTATAACGGGCCGAAGGGAACTGCCCCTGCTGCTGGAACCAGCCCGTGCCGCCGTGGATCGCGGAGGCCGACTGCACGAACAGGTCCACCAGCGCCGGATGGATATCCTCGCGCGCCACCAGCGTGGCGGTCGGCGCGATCAGGTGATAGTCCTGGGAAGGAATGTCGCGCCCCACGTCCACGATCCCGCGCGGCAGCACCACGTGCGTCATGAACGGCAGGCGCCGCGTATAAGCCTCGGCCTGGCTGAAGTTGAACAGCTTGATGCCCGGCGTTTGCAGCAGCATCTGCACCAGCAGCGAATCGGGGCCAGACGAAAACACCAGCCCGTCGATGCGCCCTTCCAGCAGCTCCACCGTGGCCGGGGTATTTTCGAGCGCGCCCATCGTCAGATCGGCCGGCTCGATGCCATTGAGCGCCAGCACCTGACGGAACATCTTGGGCGCGCCCGTGCCTTCCGGCCCCACGTTGATCTTCAAGCCCTTGAGCTGCGTGAGCTGGTCGACCTTCACGCCTTCGCGCAGGAACAGCCAGACCGGCTCGGTAAACAGGCTGCCCAGCGAGACCAGGCCCTTGCGCTGCGCCTCGGCTTCCTCGGTCGAGCCGCTCTGCACAAAGGCGATATCGACCTTGCCCTCGTTGAGGCGTTGCAGGTTCTCCTGCGAGCCCAGCGACGGCACCAGCGTGACCTTGATCTTGTGCTTGGCCAGCGCGGCCGCGTATTTCTTGCCCAGTTCTTCGTAGGCGCTGTTTTCCTGCCCAGTGCCGAGCGTGACGCTGCGCGGCGGGGTGGGATCGACGAGGAAATAGGCCAGCACGCACAGGGCGGCAATGGTGAGAACGGTGGGGCCGGTGGCAGCAACCAGGTCTTTAAAAGAGAACTGGGTAAACTTCCGGATTTTGGACATGGCAAGTTGCAGTGGTTTCATGGAAAGCGACAATGCCAACTTTCCATGAAACTTGCAAGCTTTACCGTGTGCCCTGTCAGCGCACGCAGGCCTTGGCGATCGTGTCTTTCGGCGGTTCAATCATCGGCATCAGCGATGGCGCCAGGGTGGTCAGGAGCTGCACCGGCAACGCGCTGGTGAAGTCGTAGTCAGCCGCTTTCGGCCCGTGCACATAGGCCGTCATGCTGCCGTAGAAGCGTTCGCCGATATTAAAGACGAAGGTTGCCGAGCGGTTCACGAAGCGCGATTCGATCAAGCGGCCACCGGCGCCGTAGACTTCGAAGCGCTGGTCGCCGGTACCGGTCTTGCCGCCCACGGCGATGATGGACCCGTCGGCCATCTTGAACGCTGCCTTGACCCGCTTGGCCGTGCCTTCGGACACCACGGCGCGGATCGCGTCGGCGGCGGCGCGCGCGACTTCTTCGGAGATGATGCGCTCGCCGACCGGCGCCTTGGACTGGCGCACCAGCGTTTCGTACGGCGTGCCCTTGGCAAAGTGCAGCGAATCGATCCGCTCGACCGGCTTGCGCACGCCCTGGTTGACGATAATGCCCATCATTTCGGCCAGCGCGGCGGGACGGTCGGCCGAGGCGCCCAGCACCGTCGCATACGACGGCACCAGCGAGTCGAACGGATACCCCATGCGCTTCCACTGGGCGTGGATCTTGAGGAAGGCTTCCACCTCGAGCAGGCCGGCGATGCGGCGATCCTGGGCGTGCTTGCGGTGCGTATTGAACAGCCACGCATACACTTCCTGGCGTTCCTTGACGCTGGCCTGCACCACGTCGGCGAACTTGGCGCCTTCATGCGTGCGCAGATAGCCCACCAGCCACAGTTCGAGCGGGTGGATGGTCGCCAGGTAGCCACGGTCGGCCAGCGACATGGCGGTCGGCGCATACTGCTCGTACATGTGAGCGATGCGCTCGTCCGGCACTTCGTTCTTCGATTCCAGGTTGTCGTTGATGAAGGCGCCGAATTCGGCCACCGTCGCCTGCGGGAACACGGTGCGGTGCACGGTCGCCAGACGCACCGGCGTCGGACGCAGGCTGGCCAGCAGCACCTTTTGCGCTTCGGCCGCGTTCTTGTTGCGGTACTTGTTATAGAAGCGGCCCAGGAATTCGCGGCCCTCGCGGTCGGCGAAGCGGGCCAGGTATTCGGCGCGGCGCGGGTCGTCCGAGTCGTGCAGCAGCGCAGCCGAGGAACCGGGCAGCTGGAACATGTAGTAGCGCACCACGTCGCGCATCAGGCGCACGAACACCAGGTTGGTCGACATCTTGAGCGCGTCGCGCACCGGCATGATCTTCTTGTCGTCAAGCTTGCTGAAGTTGCCGAAGGTGTGCAGCCCGCCGCCCGTGAAGAAGCCTTCGAACGGGCTGGCCGAATATTTGCGGTCGAGCGCGGCGCTGAGCATCGCGGGCAAGCCGCGGTCGCCGTTCTTGGGCAGGTTCTGGAAGTAGGCGATGCCCCATTGCGACATCAAGTCCTTGGGATCGACCACCACCTTTTTGAGCTCGGCGGGCGTCATCGGCTCGAAGCGCTTGTGCAGCTGGTCGACGATGTCCAGGTACGTCACCAGCGTGCGCAGCTTGGCCGTCGACCCCAGGTCGAGCTTGGCGCCCTCGTTGATGTCGAGCGGCTGGTCGTAGTTGTCGGTCTGCACGCGCAGGTAGTTGACGTTCTCGCCGCGTTCCATCAGCGTGAAGCTGTAGACCACGTTGGCCGGGTCGCCATTGCCGAGCATGCCCTTGCCGGTCAGGCCGGCGGCGGCGGCCGCGTCGGCGTCGCGCAGGTTGCGCAGCGCCGCCGTGACCGCTTTCTGGGCGCTCGAGTCGAGCGTGCTGACCACCGACAAATCAAGCCGGTCAAGGTTGTACAGACGGCCGTCGCCCAGCAGGCTGCCCAGGTGGGTGCGCACGGCGTTGGTGGCCTTGCGCGAGACAAAGGTGTTGGCCGCCGGCGGCAGCACGCCCGAGGCCTGCGACGGCTCGAGCTTGACCTTGAGCGCGGCGTCGCGCAGGGCCGGCGTGATCACGCCCGCTTGCGCCAGCACTTTCAGGTGGGTGTTGGTCAGCGCCTCCAGGTCGTCCTTGCCGGCGCCCAGGTAATGGGCCGGGCGGCGCTGGGCGATCATCAGCGACAGCGCCTGCTTGTAGGTGAGCGCGGCGTCCGGCGAACTCGGATTGCCCTTGAGCGCCGTCTTCATCTGGTTGAAGTCGCGCCCGTACCAGACCCACATGCCGTCGCCGATGCCGTTCACTTCGCCATAACCGAGCTTGGCCGACAGCGGCACCGTGTTGAGATAGTCGACCACGATCTGGCGCCGCGCCAGCGTGGTGTCTTCGCCATACTGATAGGCGCGCAGCGTGGCCGAGGCCATCTGGCGCAGTTTTTCCGACAGCGAGCTGGTGCGTCCGTCGGGCGAATGGCGGTATTTTTCGATCTGGGTGGCCAGCGTGCTGCCGCCGGCCGAGCGCTGGTCGCTGCCGGTGAACACATTGAGCGACTTGTCGAATACGGCCTTGCCGAACCGGTCCCATTCCACGGCCGGATTGCGTTTCGGGTAGGTGGTGTCGAGCAATTCGCGGTTTTCAATGAACAGCAGGCTCTGCACCAGCAGCGGCGGCGCCTGCTCGAAGCCTTCGAAGTAGCGCTCCGGGTAGCGGGCGGCAAACAGCGGATCGCTCTTGCAATCGAGAATCTCCAGGCCAACCTTGGTCTTTTCGCGGTAGGTGGCGAACAAGCCCATGTCGGCCAGTTCGATCATCTTGGGCGAAATGCGGGCCTGCGCTTCGATGGTGTAGGCGCGCTCCTTGAGCTTGGCCAGGTAGTCGGGCATGTTGGCGTAGCCGAGACGCTCGTCGTACGGGCTGTCGTGCGGGAAGCGGATCGCGTTGCTGGGGCCTTTTTCGACCTTGTAGCTGATTTTTTTGGCGATCTTGGAGAACACGCGCGCCTGCATGGCGGACGTGCGCGTTTCGTTGTAGGCCCAGCCGACCGCGATCGTGAGCAGCATCAGCAGCAGCAAGATGAGGGCCGGCTTGATGCGGCTGCGCTTTTTGGGCGGGGTGGGCGCCGTGTCCTGCGGCGGCGTTTCGTCCGGCATGCCTTCACCTTCTTCTTGTGGTCCCTCGGGCACCAGCGACAGGTGGGGATGCGGGTAACTGTGCGCGACGTGGCCGCGCTCGTGATTCGAATTGGCTGACGCTGCGCGTGCGCGTAATTTGCGCACTGCGCGCGCTACTATTCGGGGCCGTCGAAATCGACGATTACTTTCCATGATGGCTCAACCGGTTTGAATCAATCGTACCTGCGCTCACCGCATCAACCTTCGCCATCTGTGCTACAGGTCTCTCCAATGAACGTGGTGGTCAATCGTATTGCTTTGTTTATTAAAAAATCCGCTGTATCTACGCCTACCATTGCACCACAACGCAGGGGGCGGCACGAAGGTCTGTTCAATAAAAATCGATCGCGCCGATTGTTTTTCGCAAAAAAACAACGGCTGAGTACAACGCGCGAAAATCGGGCGACAAATTTGTCATCGTCCTGTCACGCGGCGCTCTGGAATTCGACTTCCATGCGCGTCAGTTCGGCGCACAGTTGCTCGAACGCAGCGGCCGTCTGCTGCGGCTCGCCCTTGACGCCCAGCTCGATGTGGCGGCGCGTGGTCGCGTCGCCCACCGTTGGCAAACTGAACACCTTGATTTTCGCGTACTGCGCTTCCAGCGCTTCCATCAGCGGCGTCAGTTCCGACTCGGCCGAACCGTAGACCAGCAGCGACTGCTCGCTGCGCGGCTCGCGGTTGAACAGCGCGCTGTAGTGGGTATCGAGCACCCAGGCGATCATGGGCCAGGCCATCACGGGGAAACCTGGCACAAAGTAATGGCTGCCGACGCTAAAGCCGGGAATCTTGTTGTACGGGTTGGGAATGAGGGCCGCGCCTTGCGGGAACTCGGCCATCTTGAGCCGGTGCAGGTTCTCGGGCGTATCGAGTTCCGGCGGTTTGCCTGCCTCGGCGTACATTTCGCTGATCCGTTCGCGGATCAGGCGCCGTCCTTCCGGATGCAGTGCCAAAGGCACGCCCAGCGCCCGGGCCGCGCACTGGCGCGTGTGGTCGTCCGGGGTGGCGCCGATGCCGCCGCAGGAAAACACGATGTCGCCGGTCGCCATGGTGCGTGCCAGGGTGGCCGTGATGCGCTCGGGGTCGTCGCCCAGGTATTCGGCCCAGGCCAGCTGCAGGCCGCGCTCGGCCAGCATGGCCACCACTTGCGCGAAGTGCTGGTCGCGCCGTTTGCCGGACAGGATTTCGTCGCCAATAATGATCAAACCAATTGCCATCGATCGCTCCATCGTCAGAGTTGTTTGCCGGCCGCGCGCATCTCTTGCAGCGCCTGCAGGCAGTAATATTGGAACCACAGGCCCGTGAACACGAAGATCAGGACGAAAATCCAGATCGAGAGCGGCGCCAGAATCGGGAACAGCACCACCGACAGCACCGTTCCGCCCACCCACACCAGGCCCGGCAGGGCGCCGGCCACGCCGGACACGATGCCGATCACCAGCAAGGGCACGCGGTGCAGGCGCTTCAGTTCGTGCCGCTCCGCTTCGCTGGCATGGTCGGCCAGCGCGTCGTAGCTCATCACGTGCGCGGTCAGCCAGCCCCACAGGACGATCTGGATCGGCACCGAGAGCGGATACAGGGGCAGCGTCAGCAGCCACACGGGCAGGAAGATCAGCATGCCGCCCAGATTGGTCTTGACGCTGCCGATGAAGCTGCCGCCGTGTTTTTGTTCAAGATCGGGATACTGGCGCGCCGACACGTGGCGCACGATGGCCGGCATGGCCGCCACGCCCATGAACACCAGGGCCGTCATGATCATCAGCGGCAACAGCAGCAGCATCGCCAGCAAGGGCACGATCACGGTCTTGAGAAAGCCGATGCCGAGCACGCCCAGCATGCCGGCGCTGGTCTGGAAACCGTTGTGGCTATCGAAAAAGCCCTGGATCGCATCGATCAGCGGTTGCAGGCCGGTATACAACAGGCCGCCCCACAACAGGACCGAGAGCAGGAAAGGCACGGCAGACAGGATGATCATCTTGCCGCTGAACTGGGCGCGCAGGGCGCGGCCGAAGGCGATCAGGACGGGACGCAGCGAGACAGAAGACATGGGCGATCTGTTATAAATGACAATGAAACCGCAGCATAATCGAAATCGGCTCCGCCCGTCGGCAATAGCGCTTTGACACGCCTTCGACTACAATCACCGATCAACCCCACATTAGCAAGGAATAACATGTCCACCATCACAACCGATTCCGGTCTGCAATACGAAGAAGTCACCGTCGGCAGTGGCGCCGAAGCCAAGGCTGGCCAGCACGTGACCGTGCACTACACCGGCTGGTTGCGCAACGACGACGGCACCCAAGGCGCCAAGTTCGATTCGAGCAAAGACCGCAACGATCCATTCCAGTTCTCGCTGGGCGCCGGCCAGGTCATCCGCGGCTGGGACGAAGGCGTGCAAGGCATGAAAATCGGCGGCCTGCGCCGCCTGACCATCCCGGCAGCGCTGGGCTACGGCGCACGCGGCGCCGGCGGTGTGATTCCACCGAACGCGACCCTGATCTTCGACGTCGAACTGCTGGGCGTGTAATGCGCGCGCTGCGGGTAGCGCTGTTGGTGGCGCTGCTGCCGGCGCTGGGCGGATGCACGGTGCTGGCGGTCGGGGGCGCGGTGGTGTCCGTCGCCTCGACGGCGGTCGGCGCCACCTACGCTGTGACCAAGGGCGCGGTCAATGTCGCGACCTACCCGTTCCGCGACAGCGAGGAAGAAAAAGAAGAGAAACGCAGGAAAGAAGAAGCGGAACAGAAGTAATCGTCGCCTTCGCCAACGTCGCCTGCAGGCGACGTTTTTCGTTAACCGTGCTATAGTTTCGCCCTCTTCGTTGTATTGGCTGCTGCCTCTGAAGAAACCGCCTCTCGCGAGGTGCGATTTCTTACGTCTTGAAAGCAGCCATGAAACCCCCTGTATCGAACTACCGTCTCGCCAAGGCGCTTGCCGCGCATCACATCTTGGCCGAACGCACCGGCAACATCGTGCGCGTCACCTCGTCCACGCGGCGCGACGTCAGCGCCGAGATCCTGTTGCCCGACTGCCTGCCGCTGGAAGCGAAGGCCATTGGCCAGCTGCTCGCCTTTGCCGGCGTGCGCCACCCGGCCGGCGGCCGCGTGTGCAAGGCGTGCGCCACGCCCGATTTCCATCCCGGCACACTGGTGCCGGTCGGCAGCATCCTGGTGACCAGCCACGACCTCGTCATTCCGCAAGCCGTGGGCACCGACATCAATTGCGGCATGCGGCTGCACGTGCTCGACCTGAGCGTCGAGCAATTCCTCGCCAAAAAGGACAAGCTGGTCGCGCTCCTCAAAGGCGACCTGCTGGAAGGCAGGCGCAACGTGCCCACTTCGCCGGCCGCAATGAGCGCCCTGTTCCAGGACGGCCTTGGCGCGTTCTGGCGCAGCATGCAAGACACGCCGGAGGGCTTGTTCGGCCGCCTCGATGTCGCCCAGGTGGCGCGCGAAGCCGAGCAATTGTTCGCCGCCTCTTCCACGCGCGGCAATGCGGCTTACGCGCCGCAGGCGCTGCAAGACCGGCGGCGCGGGATGATGCGCGCCCCCGGCCTGGCCACCATCGGCGGCGGCAATCATTTTGTCGAGCTGCAGCAGGTGTCCGAAGTGCTCGACCGGCATCGCGCCTACGCGCTCGGCATCCGTCCCGGCCAGCTGGCCGTCATGGTGCACACCGGCTCGCGCGACGTCGGCTTTCATGTCGGACAACGTTGGATGGACCGCGCCAAGGCCGAGTGGCCCGCCGGCCTCCAGCATCCCGAGTCCGGCCTGTACGGCCTGGTGGGACCGCTGGCCGAGCAATACCTGTCGGCGATGCATGCGGCCGCGCATTACGCCGATGCCAACCGGGCGTTGGTCATGGAACTGGTGCGCCAGCGCATGCGCGAAGTGTATGGGGACCTGGCCATGCCGATGGTATGCGACGTGCCGCATAACATTGTGCTGCGCGAGGCGGAAGGCAATGTGCACCGCAAGGGCGCCACGCCGGCCCATCCCGGCCAGCCCCTGCTCATTCCCGGCTCGATGGGCGACGACTCGTATCTGCTCGACGGCTTGGGCAATGCCCGCTTCGCCAATTCGGCCAGCCATGGCGCCGGCCGCGCGGTCTCGCGCATGGAAATGACGTGGAAGTCGAAACAGGCGCCGGCCGTGGCCGCGCGCCAGTTCGAGTGCATCACCCTGCGCGAAGAGCGCCGGATCGAAGAAGCGCCCGGCGCCTACAAGCCGATCGGGCCGGTGATCCGGGCCCAGGTGGAGGAAGGCCTGGTCAGCACGGTGGCAAGGTTGTCGCCGATCCTGACCTTCAAGGCATGAGGCCGGTGTTAGTCCCAGTCGCCCATCAGCGCCAGCATGACCAGCTTTTCGAACTCGGGCGCGAAACGGTTGATGATGTTGTCCGGGTCCTGGACCAGCGCGTCGTCGGTGACGATGCCGAACTGCACCCCGCCATTGTAGGAAAGGATAGACACGCCGATCCCGATGTCGCCCGACTGCGGCACCCAGAACATGCACTGGTCGAGCTGGCTGCCGGCGATGAACAGCGGCTGCTGCGGGCCGGGCACATTGCTCATCACGGCGGTTGCCTTGCGCGCGAAATAGTTCTGGATCTCGTTCTGGACCTGCTTGGGCGTGGCGCCCAGCACGCCCAGCACCGACATGGCCACCAGCGCCGTGTAGCTGCCTTTGAGCTCGTTCATGCGGTGGCGCACCTCGTACATGCGCGCGACCGGGTCTTCCAGCCCCACCGGCAGCACCAGCGGCACCAGGCCGAAGGCATTGCCCAGCTTTTGCTGGCGGCTGGCCTTGCGCAAATTGACCGGCACCATGACGCGCACGTCGCAATCGTGGGCCACCTCGTCGCCCTTGGCGCGCAGATAGGCGCGCAAGGCGCCGGCCACGCTGGCCATGAGCACGTCGTTGATCGAGCAGCCGAAGGCCTTGCTGATGGCTTTGACTTCGGCCAGCGGCAACGGTTCGCTCCACGACACATGCTTCTTGCCGTTCGGCTTGCCCTTGAGGCGGGTGTGGCTGTCCTCTTCCATCGTGGTCAGCTTGACCGCGTCCATGGCCAGCTGGCCGGCCGTGTGGCCGAGCGTGGAAATCTGGCCCGGCAGCTTCTCGATGTCGGTCCACATGCTCATCGACTTGATGAACATGGACGACGACAAATCGATCGCCTTGATCGAGGCCGCCGTCACCGGCAGCATGATCTGCTCCCACGGATTTTCTTCGGCCGCCGCGGCCGCGCGCGCGGTGGGCGCATGGTCCTTCTGGTCGACCGACTTGTCGAACATCGACATGAACACGCCGACCAGCGCCACGCCGTCGGCGATGCAATGGTGAATGCGGATGATCAGGGCCTGGCGCAGCTTGCCGTCCTCGCCCAGGCAATTGTCGACCAGATGCATCTGCCACAAGGGTTTCTCGGGATTGAGCGGTTCCTGCGACAGCCGGCCGACCAGCGCCTGCAAGGCCGGCTTGTTGCTGCTGTTGTTCTTGTTCGACGGCAGCGCCGTGTGGATCACGTGGTCGTCCAGATCGACTTCCTGCTCCTGCCACCAGGAACCGGACATGTCGGTCACCACGCGGCTGCGGAAGCGGCTGTAGACCAGGAAACGGGTTTCCAGCGCATGGCGCAAGCCTTCCACACTGACCGGCTTGCTCAGCATCGACACGCCGACGATCATCATCAGGTTGCCTTCCGAATCCATCCTTAGCCAGGCGGTGTCTACCGTGGACATTTTCTTGCGGCTAAATGCGGACAGAGCTTTCGACAACATGGAGCGTCTCCTCTAATGAACGGCGATTTGCCTATTATGTCGCGCAAAATGATTGGCGTTGCGCTAAGATTCTAGGCACATTACTCTAGCGACAATAACCGAGCAACATTTATTCAGCCAACAGGAGACTTTATGAGTTTGCAAGAACAATTCGACCAGGCCCTCGCCGATTCCAAGAACCTGCCGGAGCGTCCGGACAACATGACGCTGCTGAAGATCTACGCGCTGTACAAGCAAGCTTCCGCTGGCGACGTCGACGGCAAGCGTCCTGGCTTCACCGACATGGTCGGGCGCGCCAAGTTCGATGCATGGGACGGCCTGAAAGGCACCAGCAAGGACGATGCGATGCAGCAGTACGTGGATTTGATCGAAGAACTGAAGGGCTGATCGCCGATGCGATCAGCATGAAAAAAGCGGGCCGCGGCCCGCTTTGTTGTTGGCCGCTTCAGGCGGCGCCGAATACCTTCTTCATGTTCTCGCTGACCTTGGCTTCGATGGTGGGCGCGAACGCGCTCATCAAAAATCCCAGGCGGATGAACATCTCGGCCTTCTTCTTTTCCAGCGTTAACTGGCCCTGCACGCCGCTGCGCTCGAAATGCAGGACGTCGCCCTCCCACTCACAGGCCAGGCCGTATTCATCGGCAATCGAATCGGCCACTTTCTGGGCCGCTTCGCGCGCCTTCTTGTGGGTCAGTTTGTGCTCGTGCACGATGTTGATGTCTGCCATGTTGTTCTTCCTTGGTCATTTTTCGGCCATCATACCACCAGCGATGACTTGGCTGGAGCACACTATTGCTGACTTATAATTGTCTTTCCATATAGCGACAGGACATCCATGACCGACATTCAGCTGATCGCCGCGATTCTCTTCGGCATGGCCCTGGCCCATACCTTTGCCGCCAAGTCATTCGAGCGCCTGGCCGACCGCTATCCGCGCCATGCCGGCCTGTTCCACTTTTTCGGCGAAGTCGAAGTCGTGTTCGGCCTGTGGGCGCTGATCCTGATCATCGCCATGGCCATCGTGTCCGGCGGCGCCGAGGCGATCCGCTACGCCGAAACACGCACCTATACCGAACCGCTGTTCGTGTTCGTGATCATGGTGGTGGCCGCCTCCAAGCCGGTGCTGGAAACGATACGCGCCCTGATCGGCGCCGTGGCCCGCCTGATGCCGCTGCGCACGGCCGTGGTCCGCGTCTGGTTGTGCCTGGCGCTGGTGCCGCTGATCGGCTCCTTCATCACCGAACCGGCCGCCATGACCCTGGCCGCCTTGATGCTGGGCCCGCAAATCTTCCGCCAGGGCATACCCGAGTGGCTCAAGTACGGCGCGCTCGGCGTCCTGTTCGTCAACGTCTCCATCGGCGGCACGCTGACCTCGTTTGCTGCGCCGCCCGTGCTGATGGTGGCCTCCACCTGGAACTGGGACAGCGCCTACATGGCCACCCATTTCGGCTGGAAGGCGGCGCTGGCCGTGGCGATCAACGCCAGCGCGGTCACCTTCATGCTGCGCGCCCACATCCGCGACGACGCCGTCGGCGCGCCGGTCCCGGACCGGATGCCGCTGCCGGTGGCCCTGATCCATCTGGCCTTCCTGGCCGGGGTGGTCGGCTTTGCCCACCATCCGGTGATTTTCATGGGACTGTTCCTGTTCTTCCTCGGCTTCACCAAGGCTTACGAGCAATACCAAAATCCCTTGATCCTCAAGGAAGGCTTGCTGGTCGGCTTTTTCCTTGCCGGCTTGGTGGTGCTGGGCGGCATGCAGCAATGGTGGTTGCAGCCGATCGTCTCGAGCCTGAAGCCGACCGCCCTGTTCTTCGGCGCCACCGGCCTGACCGCCATTACCGACAACGCGGCGCTGACCTACCTCGGTTCGCTAATCGCGGGCATGAGCGACGAATCGAAGTACATGCTGGTGGCCGGCGCCGTGGCCGGCGGCGGCCTGACCGTGATCGCCAACGCGCCCAACCCGGCCGGGGTGGCTTTGCTGCGCGAAGGCTTCAACGACAACGAGATCGGTTTCGGCCACCTGTTGCTGGGCGCCATTCCACCGACCGTGGTGGCGATGCTGGCCCTGTACCTGCTGTAGGCGGCCGGCGGCACTGTTTGACCTGCGTCAACCGCCCAGTCCGGCACAAGCGCCACTATTTCCGCTAGCGCCGCCGGATCGTGGGGCGCCACCAGCGGAGGTCTCGCCATGCATCGTCGTCTTACATTACCCATCCAGGAGACCGCGCCGCAGCTGCCGGTCAGCACTATTCCCACCCCCACCGCCGCCTACCGCCGGCACCGCAAGGCGGTCGAGGTGGTGCTCGAACCGGGTCCGCCGGGCACCGGCCTGGGCGCCGAACCGCTACCGGTTCCGTTTGGCCTGGGCGCGCGCGTGCTGATGTGGAAACAGGATCCCTCGGTCGGTGAAATCGGCACCCGCAAGGTGTTCCTGCCCGGCCTGGTGCTCGACGGTCCGCGCGACGCCCGCATCACCTTCGGCCAGCCCGGCATCGATGCGGTCAGCCCGAACGCGTTCGGCGACTACGTCACCATGCCGGACACGCCCCAGTTCGACGCCGTGCACACCTACGCCGTGGTGCGTCTGACCTTGACCATGTACCAACGCGCGCTGGGCGGCGCCAGCGGCGACAGCCCCCTGCCCTGGCAATGGAACGACAGCGCCAACACCGCGCCGCTGGTGATCTACCCCTACGGTTTGCCCAACGTAATGAACGCGTTCTACAGCCGCGAACAGGCCTGCCTGAAGTTCGGCGACTTTGTGCCGCTCGGCCAGGCGGCGCGCATGTACACCTGCCGCTCGTTCGACATCGTGGCGCACGAGACTGCGCATGCGGTGCTCGACGGACTCAAGCCGCAATGGCTGCTGGCCGACAATCCTCCTCAGACCGGCGGACTGCACGAAGCGTTCGGCGACATGACCGCGATCTTTCTCACCTTGTCGCAGCTGGACCAGTGCGAAGCGATCGTGGCGCAGACCAAGGCGCGCCTGCACGACAAGACCTTCCTGGCCGACATCGCCGAGCAATTCGGCCTGGCGCTGGGCCGCCCCAACGGCCTGCGCAATGCCGACAACGACATCACGCTGTCGCAGGCGGGCACCGAAGTGCACGCCTTGTCGCAAGTGTTCACCGGCGCCGTCTACGACGTGCTGGCCGACCTGTTCGCACTCGCGCGCGCGCCCGAACACCAGGATGATGCGGTGGTGCTGCACGAGGTCGGCACGACCTTGCGCGGCCTGGTGCTGCGCGCGCTGATCGCCGCGCCCGACCACGCCGCCAGCTACGCCGACGTGGTCAACGCCATGCTGCGCCTGGCGGTGGCCGACGGTGTGCCGGTGGCCACCCGCAACGCGATCCGCAACCGCTTCGTGCAGCGCCAGGTGGTGCAGGGGCCGCTCGACCAGGATCATGTGCCGGGCGTCGATCTACTGCCCGGCGTGCAGGACGCGCCGGGCGCCGTGCAGGACCGGCGCGCCTGCTGCGGCACGATGAACCTGGCCGAGTATTACAACGTCGAAGGCTTGTTGGATATCGAAAGGCAGCAGCTGACCACGTGGTGCGCCGCGCATGGCCGCGCCGCGCCCGCCGATCCGCCACGTCAAGCAGAGGGGGACAGAGCATGAAAATCACCGCGCACTGCGCCGGCGGCTTCGCCGGCCTGACCGAACACTACCAGGTCGACACCGCTTCGCTGCGCAACGGCCCCTGCATCGAAGCGCTGCTCGCCAGCCTCGAATACCTGCCGCAGCCGAGCGCAAGCGCCGTCGGCGCCGACATCGGCCGCTGGCACATCACCCTCGACAACGGCCTCCAGCAGCACACGGTCGCCTTTGCCGAAGATGGCAGCGCCGCCGCCGAACCGTGGCAATCGCTGCTGGCCCAGCTGCGCGCCAGCGCCTGATTCTGGCGTTTTACCGTTAAAAAATCGTCAACATCCGGAGCAAGCCCTGTATTTGCTTATGTGGATTGTGTATAAGCCTGATTTGTGAGAATAAGCGAATTGCCTTAAAATACAGTGCTTTGCTTTAGCTGCAGCACCCATTTTTGATAGGACTGTTATGACCCACGTTGTCACCGAATCGTGCATCGCATGTCGTTATACCGATTGCGTCGATGTATGCCCGGTAGATTGTTTCCGGGAAGGCCCCAATTTCCTGACGATCGACCCTGACGAGTGCATCGACTGCGCCGTCTGCGTGGCCGAATGTCCCGTCAACGCCATCTTCGCCGAAGAAGACGTGCCGGCCGACCAGCAGCAATTCATCAAGATCAACGTGGAACTGGCGCGCGCCTGGCCGTCGATCACCAAGACCAAACCGGCCCTGCCAGACGCCGAGCAGTGGAAAGACGTCAAGAGCAAGCTCGACCAGCTGGTCCGCTGAGCCGCCTGCCGGGATGGAGCAGCGCAGCATAATGCTTCCCTACAAGAAGATGCGCTGAAGGTGCACCCCTGCCTTGCCCCGGCTGCACAGGATCGAAAGTCGGGTATTTGCCCGACATTGTTCAGTAACTCGCACGCAACAAATGCCCCGCTCAGCCGGGGCATTTTTTTTATGCGTTAGGTAGCTCATAAACGCACTGCAGCATACTGTGTTAAAACTGGTTAACGCTTACGGATTCCTTACGCGAAATCTGGATGGTGTTGGATTTCCATCGGGCACCCAAAATTGCAAGGGCCTTTACCCAAATAGCCTATAATTAATCGGCGCGAGCTGCAAACGATTGCAGGCCACCGCGATTATCTTGAAGGAATATGTATGCTTTATCAACTGCACGAGATGCAACGCTCATTCCTGACCCCACTGATGCAGTGGGCGGATGCTTCCTCCAAACTCTTCTCGAACCCCGTTTCGCCCCTGGCGCACACGCCGTTTTCCCAGCGCATCGCCGCGGGTTACGAGCTCATGTACCGTCTCGGCAAAGATTACGAAAAACCAGCCTTTGATATCCGATCTGTCGTCATCAACGGCGAAAACGTCGGCATCATGGAGCGCACGGTCGAAGAACGGCCATTCTGCAAACTGCTCCATTTCAAGAAAGATTTGAGCGACAAGCAGATCGCCAAGCTCAAGCAGCCGAAAGTGCTGGTGGTCGCGCCCCTGTCGGGTCACCACGCCACCTTGCTGCGCGATACCGTGCGCGCCCTGCTTCTCGAACACGACGTCTATATCACCGACTGGACCGATGCACGCATGGTCGCGGCCGTTGAAGGCCCGTTCCATCTGGACGACTATATCTACTACGTGCAGGATTTCATTCGCCTGCTGGCACCCGATCTGCATGTGATTTCCGTGTGCCAGCCGACGGTGCCGGTGCTGGCGGCGATCTCGCTGATGGCCACCGCCAAGGATCCGCAGCTGCCCAAGACCATGACCATGATGGGGGGCCCGATCGACCCGCGCCGCTCGCCGACCGCCGTCAACGACCTGGCCATCGAAAAGAGCTTCTCGTGGTTCGAGAACACCGTGATCTACTCGGTGCCGGCCAACTATCCCGGCTACGGCCGCCGCGTGTATCCGGGCTTCCTGCAGCACGCCGGATTCATCGCCATGAACCCGGGGCGCCACGCGCAGAGCCACCGCGAGTTCTACATGCACCTGGTCACCGGCGACGACGAACCGGCAGAAGGCCACCGCAAGTTCTATGACGAGTACAACGCCGTGCTCGACATGCCGGCCGAATACTATCTGGACACGATCAAGACCGTGTTCCAGGACTTCAGCCTGCCCAAGGGCACCTGGATGGTCGGCGGCAACCTGGTGCGTCCGCAGGACATCACCACCGTTGCCCTGTTCACGGTGGAAGGCGAACTGGACGACATTTCCGGCGCCGGCCAGACCCAGGCCGCGCACGATCTGTGCAGCGGCATTCCGGCCAACATGCAGCAGGATTACGTGGCGCCCGGCGCGGGCCACTACGGCATCTTCTCCGGCCGCCGCTGGCGCGAGACGATTTGCCCGAAGATCGGCGAATTCATTCGCCAGCATGGCTGAACCAATGCCGCGCACTGCGCGGCATTTTTTTCGCCTGGTCGACGCGCGCGCGGCGGCGCTTATAATATCGCCATGACCAAACCCCTCGCAGACCAGGTCGAAGACCTGCTGCCGCAAACCCAATGCACCAAGTGCGGCTATGCAGGCTGCCGCCCCTATGCCGAGGCGATTGCCGACGGCAGCGCCAACATCAACCAATGCCCGCCCGGCGGCATGGAAGGCGTGCGCCGCCTGTCCGCCCTCACCGGCCGCCCTGTCATCCCGATCAACCCGGTCAACGGCGTCGAGCGTTCGCGTCCGGTCGCCTTCATCGATGAAGCCCTGTGCATCGGCTGCACCCTGTGCATCCAGGCCTGCCCGGTGGACGCCATCCTCGGCGCGGCCAAGCAGATGCACACCATTTTGCCTAGCCTGTGCACGGGCTGCGACCTGTGCGTGGCGCCCTGCCCGGTCGACTGCATCACGATGATGCCCGTCACGGGCGAACGCACCGGCTGGGACGCCTGGAACCAGCAGCAGGCCGACGCCGCCCGTGTCCGTCACGACCTGCGCGCCGTACGCCTGCAGCGCGAACGCGACGAAAACGACGCGCGGCTGGCCGCCAAGGCCGTGGCCAAGATGAAGGAAGTGGTCGCCCAGGACACCAACACGCCGGAAGAACTGGCGGAAAAAGAACGCAAGCGCGCCATCATCGCCGCGGCCATGGCACGCAATCGTCCGAAAGACCAAGGTCAATGAATCCAGCCAAACGACAAGCCATCTTCGAGCGCCTGCGCGAAGCCAACCCCTCCCCCAAGACCGAGCTCGAATACACGACACCGTTTGAACTACTGATCGCCGTGCTGCTGTCGGCGCAGGCTACCGACGTCGGCGTGAACAAGGCCACGCGCAAGCTCTATCCGGTGGCCAATACGCCGCAGGCGATGCTCGATCTGGGGCTGGACGGCCTCAAGGAATACATCAACACCATTGGCCTGTATCCGACCAAGGCCAAGAACGTGATCGCCACCTGCCAGATCCTGGTGGACCAGTACGGTGGGGACGTGCCGCGCACGCGCGAGCAACTCGAAGAACTGCCTGGTGTGGGCCGCAAGACCGCCAACGTGGTGCTCAACACCGCTTTCGGCGAACTGGCGATGGCGGTCGACACCCACATCTTCCGCGTCTCGAACCGCACGAAAATCGCGCCGGGCAAGGATGTGGTGGAAGTCGAGCACAAGCTGATGAAGTTCGTGCCCAAGGAGTTTCTGCTCGACGCGCATCACTGGCTGATCCTGCACGGCCGCTACACCTGCATCGCGCGCAAGCCGAAGTGCTGGAATTGCGTGATCCAGGATCTGTGCGAGTTCAAACAGAAAACGCCGGCGCCCGACAACCTTTAAAGGACGATCCCATGGCAACCTTGGAGCGCGCGATCGCCATCGCCGCCGCGGCGCACGCAGGACAGGTCGACAAGGCCGGCGCCCCCTACATATTGCACCCGCTGCGGGTGATGCTGCGGGTCTGTTCGGTGCACGAGCAAATGGCCGCAGTGCTGCACGATGTCGTGGAAGACACCGATGTCAGCCTGCAAAACCTCGTCGACGAAGGCTTCCCTTCCTGCGTCATCACTGCCGTCGACGCCCTGACCAAGCGTCGCGGCGAATCGCGCCTGGCGGCCGCGCACAGAGCCGCAGCCGATGTCATTGCCAGGCAGGTCAAGCTGGCCGATAACGCAGAAAACATGGATCTGAGCCGCATATCAAATCCGACCGAGCGCGATTTCGCCCGTGTCGAAGAATACAAGCTGGTGCGCGAGATTCTATTGCACGGTGCCGCCGACCAATAGCGTACGGCACCGCCTTCGCGTCCTGCCAATCAAGGGTTGATCAGGGGCGCCACGCCATTTGCAAACGGCCAGCCCTGCTCTTCATCCGTATTGATCTGCCAGTCGAAACCGCCGCGAATGTCGGGGTCGTTGGCCTTGACTTGCTTCCAGATGGTCAGCGCCTGGTCCTTGCTCATGTAATTGGCCGCATTGTTGATGCCGAAGCCGACCACCACATGATTGGCGCCCAGCAGACTCACCCACTGCCTGACGTTGTCCACCACGTAGGCCGGCTGGTTCAGGCCGGGGCCGTCGTAGTACTGCGGGGCGGCGTAGTCGAGCGCGCCGGCGGCGACCATCGCGCGGCAAAACTCCATATCGACTTTGTTCCACGGCGCAGGCGGCGCGGAAATAATGAAGCCGGGGTAAAGGCGCTTCAGTTCCAGGCTGATCCAGATCATTTCGGCAGTGTCCGGTGTCTGGCTCGCTTCGAAGGTATTCCAGTCCATCCCATCGATGCCGCCCAGCTGGCGGTAGATGGCGACGATGCTGTTGACGAAGGTTTGCGACTTGGCGCGGTTCGGGAAACTCATGCCGTTGCCGGCGCCGCCGACCGACAGAATGATCTTGCGGCCCTGGGTGCTGCGGGCATACTGGATGTCGGCTTTCAAGTTGGTCGCCGCGCCGCGCCCGTTCCCCGGCGGGCTCCAGGTGACTGCACCGGTGGTGCCCGGTGCGCCGCCCACGGGCGTGGCCGCAAACAGGTAGATCAGGTTGTAGCGCGGATTGACGTCGCGGATGCGCAGCGGGGACGGCGGCCAGTTCGGATAGTAGCCGCCGACGATTTTCTTCGCGCCGCTCACGCTGCACGTGGTTTGCGACCAGTACCAGGTGCTGATCGTCGGGTTGGTGCCGTCGCTGCCGTTGCCCGCCACCTGGACCACCTTGTAGTACAGCCCGTTCGGCTGATACAGCACGATGGTGCCCAAGGGATAATTGATGCCGCCTGTCCAGACAACGGCGTTGCAAGCAAGTGTAGCCGCCGCTTCCGGCGTAGCGGCACCGGGCGATGCCTGCATCAACGATGCGCGCGCGGGATCGGGATTGGCGGTGGCGCGCTCACCTCCACAAGCGACCACAAGGATGCCGATCAGTGCCATGGCCAGATAGTTGCGTATTTTTCTCATGCCGATTCCTCACAGAGCAAAGTTAAATGGAAGCGATTCCAATATCCAGTATTACTGGTCGCAGGAATCCGGTCAACCGGCTGCAAAGCAAGATTGCTTGGCATTTGCGCGAGGACGTGAATGGAAAGTATCGGGTCTTGGCGGCTTGATATGCCGGCATGGGCGCGCCAATCATGCGCGCCGGGCGACACCGGCCATACCACTACCGCTCTACAACGGCACGTGCAGGTCGTGCTGGCTGTGATCGGCCGGCGTGCGCGCCGACGCCGCCCCATACCACTTGCGCGCGGCACGCCGCCGGCGGGCGCATGACGGCCTCAGCGTGGGCGGCGGCGGGCCGATCCGGTCGGGCTAAAAATAAATAAAAGAATCAGGCGACAGATTGCATTGAGTCTGACGATCATCGCACAAACCGCTACTGCGCATCCGGCCACGTCACGGTTTCGAATTCTTCGCCGCGCTCGAAGTAGGCTTTCTTTAAGCCGATGCTCTTCACGGCATCACTGAAGCGGATAACTTGCTTCATCCCGAGATCAATGTCGCCTTCAAGCAAACGCACTTCGGTGATGGGATGCCGCAGTTTTTCGGCTTGCAGAGCAATCCCCAATTCCTCCGCCGACATGGATTTGCCGCGCCAGTTGAATTTGCACGAAGCTTCGGCGGTAATGTCAATGACCGGACTGTCATGTTTGGCATTCACTGCTTCTGGCTTCATCCTCTCGAGCACTCCTGATCGGCCATGCGCGAATGTCTTGCCCTGATTCTCCGACGGTTCAGTCAGATGATTGACAACACGGAGAAATCCAACGCGAAGCGTCGTGTCGGATTGCGAAGTCACACCGAAAATCCAGGTCTCTACCCAAGTCGTTCCTTTAAATTGGCCGGAGTTGGTACCTTGGATGACCGCATTGCTTCCTTGAGTAGAAACGCGGAAGAGGCCAGGCATGGTTTCCTTCCACACGCCGTTCTTCTTTTGAAATTCGACCTTGGCTTTTTCTCCGTCCAGCGTCAGCCGTATCGCCAAGGGACCAAGGTGTTTCGTCTCCTCGGTGGTGTCTATCAAACCAGTCCATTTCCCATTCAAGTTCCCGTCGTTGCCCGGGATGGCCTGGGCGACAGGATTCGGGGAGGCGCATCCGTTCAGGGATAAAACCGCCCCGCAGAAGGTAAGGATTGCCAGGATTCGTTTCATCGCGAACTTTCGAATGTTTACATGATCGGGCGGGGTGACCGCATTTCCAGCGTAAGCCACGACATCGCCCCCCGCGATGACGATGTGAGCGCTGTGGGTCAAGTCGGCGTATCGACGTCGTCCCACGCCGCATGCTGGAATCGCACCAGCCAGTTCAGCGCATGATGGCGCTCGGCCACCACGCCCGCGTCGACGCCGGCGATCTCGGGCAGCGCCTTGCGCCGCTGTTCGCGCAGGCTCCAGTGCAAACGGTAGTGCAGATCGAGCGCGTCGAGGATCTCGGCGGCCGGGCGGATCTTCCGCTTGCCGAGTTCCCCCAGCATGCGCACGCATTCGCCCGCGTCGCACAACTGCGCGGGGTAAGGCAGCTCGTTCGCCAGCCCCAGCGCCCACTGCAGCAGGTACACCGTTTCGTAGCGCCACAACAGCGGCACGCTTTGGTGCTGGGTCGGCGCGGCGAGATCGAGATAGGCTTGCTCGGCCGGCGTAAATTGGCCGATGGCGCCGGGGACCTTCACCAGCAGCATGTCCACCAGTGCGGGCTGTTCGGCCAGGCAGGATTCCGCGCGCAACGCGCACACCAGCAGCGCCTGGAGGCGGTCGGCGATCTCCGCTTCGCTGCGCAGGATAACCTCCTTCTCGCACACCAGCGGCGGCAAGCTCGATGAAGTCGCGATGCCGAGCGCCGTCAGCTTGCCGTCGGTGCGGGCCTTGCGCGCGAGCGCCTGCTCAGGATAGGGCTCGCTGGCGCCGGGGGCGATGCTGCCATCGGCCGCGTGCACCAGCACCAGACCGTTCGCATCGAGCACGTGACCATCGGGGACGAACAGAATCGCATTGGCCTTGCGCGCCCACGCGTACAAGGCCGGCATCTCGCCAGGCGCCACCGACAGGCTGGCCTGATGCTGCACGCGCTGCAAGTGCAGAATGGCGTGGTATTTATTCGGCGTCATGCCGCCGTCGCCGCGCGCCATGATGTAGCCGCAAAAGCCGTCGAGGTGCGGCAGCAGTTCGGGATCGGACAGATCGCGCCGGTTGTGCAGCACGTGGGCGAACTCCGGCTTGGGCAGTTCCAGCAGCGTGCTGTAGGCATTCACCACGATCATGTCGTCGGTGACAACCGGCGCCGCATTGGCGGCAGTGCGCCCGAACAGGTTCTTGAGTCGGCCGATCATGCGCGTCACACCAACACCAGGTTATCGCGGTGGATCAGCTCCGGCCCTTCCAGGAAGCCCAGAATCGCCTCGATCTCGGCCGACGGTTTGCGCATGATGCGGCGCGCCTCGGAACTGGTGTAGTTGCTGATCCCGCGCGCCACCGGCGTGCCGTCTTCGGCCAGGCAGGTAATGACGGCGCCGCGTCCGAACTCGCCGCGCACTTCGCTCACGCCGATCGGCAGCAGCGACTTGCCCTCGCGGGTGAGCTTGGCCACCGCGCCGGCGTCGAGCACCACCTTGCCGGCCGTGTGCAAATGATCGCTCATCCACTGCTTGCGCGCCGTCAGGTGCCCGGTCTGGGCCGTGAGCTGGGTGCCGATCGCTTCGCCCGCCGCCAGGCGCGTGAGGACATCGCTGTCGCGCCCCCAGGCGATGATGGTGTGCGCGCCCGAACCGGCGGCGCGCTTGGCCGCCAGGATCTTGGTGAGCATGCCGCCGCGGCCGATGCTGCTGCCGGCGCCGCCGGCCATCGCTTCCAACGCCGGGTCGCCGGCCTTGCCTTCGGCGATCAGCACCGCCGCCGGGTCCTTGCGCGGATCGGCGCTGAACAGGCCGTGCTGGTCGGTCAGGATCACCAGCGCATCGGCTTCGATCAAATTGGCCACCAGCGCGCCCAGCGTGTCGTTGTCGCCGAACTTGATCTCGTCGGTGACGACGGTATCGTTCTCGTTGATGATGGGGACCACGCCCAGGCGCAGCAGCGTGGTCAGGGTCGAGCGCGCGTTCAGATAGCGTTCACGGTCGGCCAGGTCGGCGTGCGTGAGCAGCACCTGGGCCGTGCCCAGGCCATGCGCGCGGAAGCTCGTCTCGTAGATCTGCGCCAGGCCCATCTGGCCGACGGCGGCGCAGGCCTGCAATTCATGGATATCGGTGGGACGCTTCTCGAAGCCCAGGCGCAGCATGCCTTCGGCGATGGCGCCCGAGCTGACCAGCACCACCTGCTTGCCCAGCGCGCGCAAGGCGGCGATCTGGGATGCCCAGCGGGCGATGGCGTGGTGATCGAGGCCGCGCCCGTCATTGGTGACGAGCGAGGAACCGACCTTGATGATGATGCGGTGTGCGGAGTGTATGACGGATTTCATCGGCGCTTAGGATCAGCGCGGGCGCAACCCCAGCAGCGCTAAGCCACCGGCCAGTTCGAGCCCGCATATGACTAACAAAAATCCCTGGGGCAGACCGATGGCCGTGACCGCGATCAGGCGGCCGACCGGCTGCGCCAGGATGAATAATGCTGTGATATCGCCGAGCACGGGCTGGTCGCCATGCTTTGCTGCCAAGTGCGCCAGAGCCGCGGTAGCGAGCCTGACGCCGACGTACATGGCGAAGAACTGGCTGTAGCCGTTCACGCCCACTAATAACATGCCGAAGCTGGTGGCCACGCGGTCCGGGTCGAGCAGGGCCGCCAGCGCGGCCACGCTCGAGCCGAGCGCGATCAGCTTGAGCAGCGCGATGCGCCGCCCTTCACGGGACGCCAGCGCCGCCAACAACTTAGTCAAGGATCTTGAAACGCGGATCGTCCGGATCGATCGACGAAATGCCGCGTGCTTCTTCGGTCATCTGCGTCTCTTCGGCGCGGTGTTCGCTGTGGCGCTTCGCTTCCAGGTGCAGGTAGATGGCGTTGACCAGTTCCTGGCAGCCGTCGTGGTTCAGCGCGGAGATCTCGAACACAGGGCCCTTCCAGGCCATGCGCTTGATGAAGTCCTTGACGATCTTCTTGCGATCGTCTTCCGGCACCACGTCGAGCTTGTTGAGGACCAGCCAGCGCGGCTTGTCGACCAGCGCTTCGTCGTACTTTTGCAGTTCCTTGACCAGCGCCTTGGCTTCCTTGACCGGATCGACGTTCGTTTCGAACGGGGCCAGGTCGACGATGTGCAGCAGCAGGCCGGTGCGCTGCAGGTGGCGCAGGAACTGGTGCCCGAGGCCCGCGCCTTCGGAAGCGCCTTCGATCAAGCCGGGAATGTCGGCGATCACAAAGCTCTTCTCGTGCGACACGCGCACCACGCCCAGGTTCGGGTGCAAGGTGGTGAACGGGTAGTCGGCGATCTTCGGCTTGGCGTTCGAGACGGCCGTGATGAAGGTCGACTTGCCGGCGTTCGGCATGCCCAACAGGCCCACGTCGGCCAGCACCTTCAGCTCCAGACGCAGCTCGCGCCGTTCGCCTTCCTTGCCCTCGGTCTTTTGACGCGGAGCGCGGTTGGTCGAGGACTTGAAGTGGATGTTGCCCCAGCCGCCCTCGCCGCCCTTGGCCAGCAGTTCGGTCTGGCCATGTTCGGTCAGGTCGGCGATGATCTCGCCGTTGTTGTTATCGACGATCAGGGTGCCGACCGGCATGCGCATGAAAATGTCGTCCGCGCCCTTGCCATAGCAGTCCGCGCCGCGGCCAGGTTCGCCGTCTTTGCCCTTGTGCATTTTGGAATAGCGGAAATCCACCAGCGTGTTGATGTTGCGGTCAGCCACAGCCCAGATCGAGCCGCCCTTGCCGCCGTCGCCGCCGTCCGGACCGCCGAAGGGGCGGAACTTCTCGCGACAGAACGAGGCGCAGCCATTGCCGCCGTCGCCGGCGATGACTTCGATTTTTGCTTCGTCGATAAACTTCATATTTTTGCCGCCATAAAACTAAAAAGGCTCTACCGTGGGCAGAGCCTTTCGATTGAAGGCTTGCGCCTTACAAATGCGCGCCATGACAGCGCGGGTGTTACTTACGCTGCAACAGCTTCGTTCGGTACAACGGTGACGAACTGCTTCGAGCCCACACCTTTGACTACGAACTTGACTTTGCCGTCGACCAGCGCGAACAAGGTGTGATCCTTGCCGGTGCCGACGTTTTCGCCTGCGCGCACTGGGGTGCCGCGCTGACGGATGATGATGCCGCCGGCGTTGATCGCCTGGCCGCCATACACCTTAACGCCAAGACGCTTTGATTCTGAATCGCGGCCATTTCGCGTTGTGCCGCCGCCTTTTTTGTGTGCCATTTAATGCTCCTAGATAGCTGGTTTAAACCGGGCAAACAGCAATTAGCCGTTGATCGATACGATTTGGATTTCGGTGAAATTCTGACGATGGCCTTGGTGCTTCTGGTAGTGCTTACGACGACGCATCTTGAAAATCTTCACTTTATCGTGACGACCGTGTGCCACAACAGTTACCAGAACCTTTGCACCTTCGACCAATGGCGCACCAAACTTGATGGTGTCGCCCGCGCCTACTGCGAGTACTTGATCGATGGTGATTTCGGAACCAATGTCTGCCGGTATCTGTTCTACTTTAAGTTTTTCGCCAGCGACAACTTTGTATTGTTTGCCACCGGTTTTTATGACCGCGTACATGATATGAAACCTCATCAAATGTTAATAGATTTCCCTGGCCGGAGCCGGGGGAACCGCAGATTATACACGGAATGGTTTTTTTCGTCAAAAGGCATGCACAAGGGGTCAGGTTCGTGGTATGTCGACAACTCGGCTAGCTGCCGCCATAGTTCTGACGGATCCGGTCGAACACGCCGCGCCGCTGCAGGCGCTCGATGGCCGCGTCAATACGGCGCACATCGGCCTGGGGCACGGTGGCGCGCGAAAACATCAGGTGCACCCGCGATTCTACCAGCCAGAACGGCAACGGCTGGACTTTCACGCCCTGGCGCGCGGCCGCGTGCTCGACCGCCGAAGCGTCGCCCAGCATGAAATTGCCGCGTCCGGCGGCCAGCATGCGCATCCCCTGCGTGAAATCGATGAATTGCGACAGGCGCTTGGCCTCCAGCAAGGCCGGCATGTGCTTTTCATAGAGCGAACCGTAATAGCCGACGCGCGGGGCCAGCAGCGACAGGCGCGCCTGGGCCACCACATCAGTGAAACTGTGCAGCCCGGCAAACTGCTTGCTGCCGTCGGCCAGAAAGAACAAGCCCACCGTCTCGTCCCGGTACGGCAGGCTGAACCAGGCACGCTTGGCGCGTTCGGGCGTGACCGAGGCGCCGGTCATCATGTCGATATCGCCCCGGAAGAACAGAGTCAGGTTGCGGCTGGCCGGCATCGAACCGAGTTCGACCAGGGTGCAGCCCGCCTCGCTGAAGATGGCGCGCACCATGTCGGCGTCGATGCCCGTGAAATTGCCGCGCGCATCGTAATAGCTGTACGGCTCCCACTGACCCGTGGCCAGGCTGATCGGCTTGCTGCACTGATTGGCGCGGGCCGGCGCCGCCGCCATGGCCAGCGCCAGCGCCAGGGCAACCCCGGCGCTCGCTTTGCCTGCTGGCATCGGCCAATTCATGGTCTTGCTCCAAATGACTCACCCATTAGCAATTTGCCACAGGTAACAGCAATGTCAAGGCGTCAAGCGCCGAGGGGGTGGAAAGCCTTCCGAAATTGCAACGGTTTGCCCCGCCCGCTCGGGCAAACCCGGCAGCAAGGCAGTGCTTGTCGTATAATCCCCGCACCTTATGTCTATAGCAGGTTCGCCTTGTCCGCCGCCACCCTTCAAGCACCACAAAACAACATCGCCCACTCGATCGCGCCGGACATGGCAGCGGTCAATACGGTGATCCGCGCCCGTCTGCACTCCGAGGTCAGCCTCGTGAACCAGATCGCCGAATACATCATCAGCGCGGGCGGCAAACGCATCCGTCCGGTGCTGGTGCTGCTGGTGGCCAATGCCTACGGTTACCAGGGTACGGCCCATCACGAACTGGCGGCCGTGGTCGAATTCATCCATACCGCCACCCTGCTGCACGACGACGTGGTCGACGAATCGTCGATGCGGCGCGGGCGCCAGACCGCCAACGCGCTGTTCGGCAATGCGGCCTCGGTGCTGGTGGGCGACTTCCTGTACTCGCGCTCGTTCCAGATGATGGTCGGCCTGAACAATATGCGCGTCATGCAAATCCTGTCGGACGCCACCAATGTGATCGCCGAAGGCGAAGTGCTGCAGCTGCTCAACATGCACGACCCGGACGTGAGCCAGGACAGCTACCTCAAGGTGATCCGCTCCAAGACGGCCAAGCTGTTCGAAGCGGCGGCCGAACTGGGCGCCCTCATTTCCGGCGCCACCGACGCCCAGATCGACGCGGCCGGCGAATACGGCCGTTCGCTGGGCACGGCCTTCCAACTGATCGACGACGTGCTCGACTACGCGGGCGACGCGGCCGAAATCGGCAAGAACGTGGGCGACGACCTGCGCGAAGGCAAGCCTACCCTGCCCCTGATCTGGCTGATGGAAAACGGCACGCCGGAACAGCGCGAACTGGTGCGCAATTGCATCGAACAGGGCGACGAACAGCATTTCGACGCCATTTTGGCTGCCGTCACCAGCAGCGGCGCGCTGGCCTACACGCGGCGCGAAGCGGAAACGGCGGCGCGGCGCGCGGCTGACGCGGTAGCCGGTTTGCCGGAAAGTATCTACAAAGACAGCCTGCTGCAACTATGCAAGTTCGCAGTTGACAGGAACCACTGACCGGCGCTAGCGTTCTAACTGTGGCTGCAACCTTGTCGGGGTGTGGCTCAGCCTGGTAGAGCGCTGCGTTCGGGACGCAGAGGCCGGAGGTTCGAATCCTCTCACCCCGACCACTTTCCCGCCTTATTTTTCAGCGAACGCGCGTTCGATCACAAAGTCGCCCGGCGCCGAGGTATTGCCTTCCTTGAAGCCGCGCGCTTCCAGAATCTGCTTCAGGTCGCGCAGCATGGCCGCGCTGCCGCAGATCATCACCCGGTCGACCGCCGGATCGAACGGCGGCACGCCCAAATCCTCGAACAATTTCCCGCTTTCGATCAGTTCGGTCACCCGACCCGTGTTGCGGTAGCTTTCGCGCGTTACCGTCGGATAGTAGCGCAGCTTGCTCGAGACCAGGTCGCCCAGGAATTCGTGGGCCGGCAAATGCTCGACCAGCAAGTCGTGGTAGGCCAGTTCGTCGACCTGACGCACGCCGTGGACCAGCACCAGCTGGTCGAACTTGTCATAGACTTCCGGGTCGCGCACGATGCTCATGAACGGCGCCAGGCCGGTGCCGGTCGAGAGCATGTACAGGCGCCGCCCCGGCAGCAGGTAGTCCGACAGCAAGGTGCCGGTCGGCTTGCGGCCCACAATGATGGTATCGCCCACCTTGATGTGCTGCAGGCGCGAGGTCAGCGGGCCCTCTTCCACCTTGATGCTGAGAAACTCCAGGTGGTCTTCGTAGTTGGCGCTGGCGATGCTGTAGGCGCGCAGCAGCGGCTTGCCGTCGACCATCAGCCCGATCATCGTGAAATGGCCGTTGCTAAAGCGCAGCGCTTGCGAGCGCGTCGTGGTGAAGGAAAAAAGACGGTCGGTCCAGTGATGGACGCTCAAGACGGTTTCTTCGTTAAAGTTGCTCATTGGATCCCAGGGTCAAAAGTTGCGCGGAGGGTCGCCGCACGGTCTCTGGCGATCATTGTAATACGGGCCGGCGCTTCGCTCCTTGTGCAGACCATCTTTCTCCTCCTTCAAAAAAAAACCTCCGAGGCCGGCATGGCCCCGAAGGTTTATTTGTGAACTGCAGCACTGCTTACTTGTAGACGACCTGGGCCTTCAAGTTCTGAATCAATTTCTTGGAAAACTCCTTGTACTCGGCCGCGATTTCCGGTGCGCACACATTGCCGCGCGTGCGGTCATCGATCTGTCGCGTCACCAGCAATTGATTGCCCTTGAGTTTGTAACTGGCCTTGTAGCTCAGGTTGGCGGTCTTGAGCGACATATTGTCAGGCACCGCCAGCACCTTCATTTTCTTGGGGATGGTGATCACGTATTCTTCGACGGTAGCGCCGTTGCTGCAGGCGAATTCGTCGAGCCTTTCGGAATCGTCCAAGGCATATCCCGCGTAATTGGCCACCGGCGCATTGCTGAAGAAAACGGGATGAATGTAGAACGCGCCCGCGCCCGGCAGCTGGGTGAAGTTCTTGAAGTTCAGGCTGGCCTTGTACTTGAAGGTATCGATCAGGGCGGTCGGATCGTCCTTCTCGAAAGTCCCGCTGCCCTCGTAGCCGGCGCCCTGCAAGACATTCTTGACCATGTCTTCCGCGCTTTCCTTGCTCAGGCGGCGCAGGCCGGCCCGGCTGTCGGCAGCGTACTGGCCCTTCAAGGCCACTTCCACGTCGCCGGTCACGGAACCGTCGTCATTGATTTTCAGGCGCGTCTTCATGGTCTGCGCGTTCGATCCCGGCTGCGCGGCCGGGGTCCGGATGCCGTCCTTGAAGCCATCGACCAGCAAGGCCGGCTTGTCCTGCGAGCTCCTCGGCAGCATGCCGAACGGCGTCATATCCGAGGTCGAGTCCACAAACAGGTCCAGCGTCGGCAGATAGTTGATCACGTGATTGACGAGCGACACGACCGGCACCTTGGCCAGCTTGTAGCTGCTGCCCGCATTGATCAGCGCCTGCGTGCTCGGAATGCCCTTGGCCGACAGCAAGGCCTGGAGCAAGGTGGCGTGGTCCTTGCAGTCGCCCATCTTGTTTTTCAGGATGAAGGAGATGTCGTGCGGCACCACGGCGCCAGTGCCAATGCAATTGCCTGCATAGGTGATGTTGGTGGCGACCCACTCGTACAGGACACGGGCGGTGTCGCGCGGGGTTTTCTGGTCCTTGGCGAGCTCGTCCGCGAGCGCCTGGACTTCCGGCGTGACCGCCGCTTTCGGCGTGGCCCGCGCGCCATAGGCAGCGGCGATCTCGGCATACGACTTGAAGGTCGAAAATGCGAGGCCCGGCAGGCTCTCGATGTCGTACACCGAATAGTCGCGCCGCTTGTTCTTGAGCGGCGCCTTGTTCGCGTAGGTCCAGGTCATCGTCTTGCGGCCATTCTTTTCGCTGTTGACGGTCGGGGTCAGTTCGCGCACGTCGAGCTGGGTGAAGATGGCGGCTGGATAATCGAGCGTGATCTTGACGTCGTCATAGGCCGCGCCGCGATTGAAATACTGGACCATCGAATACTGCTTGGGGAACATCGGTTCGAGCTGGGTCAGCTTGTACGAAAAGCCCACGGTGTCGCCGACCGCCACGTCCGGAAACACCACAGTAAGGGTGGTACGGTCCGAAAACACGGGCGCATCCTTGGCATTGCCGGTATTGGTAACAACTTGGAAATTCGATTTCGGCGCCTCAATCCGCTTGCCGTCCGCCTTGATGGTGTAGGCGCTCAGCACTTCCGCTTTTTCGATGCTGGTGCTGTAGGAAATCGACGTTTCCTTGGCGTTGGCCAGGGCGCTCTCCTTGAGCACTTGCATGGACCAGTCGTGCGTTTCCGAGCTTGTCAGGTCATCGTTGATGGTGTAGTTGACGTAATAATGGGTGACGCGGGTAAACAGCTCCGCCGGCTCGGCCGCCGGTGCGGCCAGCGCCGTGCCGACGGACAGCGACAGGGATACGGACGCGGCCAGGCGCAGGAATATCGATTTCAACAAGGTTCTCCCCAGGGTGCAATGTTCTTAAACAGTTAATATTACTATTAAGAAAGCATTATATGCCAGCTTGCATTCCTTGCAAATTGAATAATTCAGGCTGCGGCTTGCACGCCGGCGCCCCGCCGGACCAGATGGGCGGCGAGTGCCAGGCAGACGATTGCCGCCACCCAGGGCAGCATGCCCACCAGAACGGCATGGGTGATGGGCTCGGCCATGCCCTGCGTCTGGTACAGGTCGGCCAGCCAACCCACTTGCAGATTGCCGGGCGAGGTGCCCAGCAGGGTCATGCACAGGATCAGGAATGCCGTCATCGTCGAGCGCAGGTGGCCGGGCACCAGATCCTGCACGATCGCAAACACGGGGCCGTAGCCGATGGTCAGCATCACGCTGCCCACAAACATCGCCGGCAGGAACAGCACGCTGGCCGGATCGAGCACCCGGAAGTAATACGCCACCGGCACGCCAAGCAGGTAAGTCCACACCAGAAAATCGATGCGTCCACCGGCGCGGCGCGCCTGCAGCGCATCGCTGGCGTACCCGCCCGCGACGGCGCCCACCACCCCGCCAATCAGGAACATCAAACCCGAAACCGTCTGCGCATGCTGCTTGCTGAAGCCACGCTCCTGAACCAGCCACAATTGATCGAGCACCAGCGCGCCCTGCGCATAGATGACCAGCACGCCGCCCAGTATCACCAGGCACAGCACGGACGAGCCTTTCAGACAGGCGGCGACATCGCTCAGCAGCGCGGCCAGGGGACGCGCCGCCGGCGCCGTGCCGGCCGGTGCGCTGCGCGGCTCGTGCAAACACAGCAGCAATAGCGACAAGGCGGAACCGAACACGCCGAGCACAAAGAAACAGCGGCGCCATCCGATCGCCGCGCCCAGCGTGCCGGCAATCAGGAAAGCCATGCCGATACCGACCGGTGCGCCCAGATAGTAGATACCGGACACCGCCCCGCGCCGCTTGGGCGCAAACACGTCTCCCAGCAGGCCGAGCGCGGCCGGCGTGAGCGTCGCCTCGCCCACGCCCACGAACACGCGGCACAGGGCAAGCTGGCCAAAGTTGGCGACTATGCAGGTCATGCCGGTCAGGAAGCTCCAGGCGGCAACGCCGCCCGCCATGAGGCGCGGCCGATGCACGCGGTCGGCAAGCGCGCCCATCAACAGGCCCAGACAGGTATAGAAGCCCGTGAACACAAACCCGGTCAGCAGTGTGAATTCGGTCTTGCTCAAGCCGAGATCGGCGCTCATGTCCACCGCAAAGCCTTGCAGCAAGAAGCGGTCGGCAAAATTGAGGACGTTGAGAAGCGTGAGAAAGACCAGCACGCCGGCCGGGGAGAACGCAGTCGAAGAAGTTTTCACGGGAAGACGCACTTTCATCATAATTTGGTTGACCAACCAATAAAATGAAGCGTAATCGATCCCACGCGGCAAAACAAGTATAATTTGGTTATTCAACCAAATTAAAATCCGACCATGGCAAGAAAGCCCAATACCGAGCAGCGCCGCGCGCAGATTGTCGGCGCCCTGCTCGCGACGATGGCCGAGCACGGCTACGAAAAAGCGACCATTCAGCTCATCGCCAAAAAAGCGGAGCTGGCGCCCGGCCTGCTGCACTATCACTTCAAGACCAAGGCCGAGATCCTGCTCGCGCTGGTCAAGGCGCTGGCCGAGCAGGCGCGCCAGCGCTTCGCCACCCTTGCCGAGCACGCGCCGTCGCCCCAGCACAAGCTGGAAGCCTACCTGCAGGCGCGCCTTGGCCTGGGGGAAGGGGCCAGTACGGACGCGGTCGCGGCCTGGGTGGTCATCGGCGCCGAAGCTGTGCGCCAGCCCGAGGTGCGGGCCGTCTATCAAGAGGTGGTGCAGGCCGAAGCGGCGCTGATCGGCAGCCTGCTGGCGGACTGCTTCACAGCCAAGGGCCGCCGCTGCCACCAGGCCCCGGCGCTCGCCGCAGCCCTGCTGGCCTTGATGGAAGGCGCGTTCCAGCTGACCAGCGCGGCCCCCGGCGCCCTGCCCGCGGGCTTCGCCGCCGAGACCGCCCTCGCCCTGGTCAACCGCTATATCGACGCCGAACCCGCCACGCCCGGCTGATCGATAGAAAATCCACGTGGAAACATTTGGCGCGAACCCGCAGTCGCCTGTCGCATTCGGACAAGACCCCGTGCATACGCTCCATTAAATTGGTCGCTCGCTAACGAGAGGAGCGGACCATGTCGAAACGCAGCAGCACGGAACGGCGCCAATTCATGGCGGCGATGGGCGGCCTGATTGCCGGCGCCGCCCTCCCCCCCGGCCTGGCACAGGCGGCAGCCCTGCCGCCCCGCAAACCGCTGAGCAGCCCGGCCAGCGAACTGGCCGGCGACTACGACGTCCTTGTCATCGGCTCCGGCTACGGCGGCGCCGTCATGGCCGCGCGACTGGCCCCGGGCCGCCGCCTGGCCGTGCTGGAGCGGGGCAAGGAGTGGGCGCCCACCGACTTCGCCACCGGCCTGGCCGACACGCTGGCCCAGTTCCGCTCCGCCGCCAGGCCCCTGGGCCTGTTCGACTACCGCATCGGCGGCACCGTCGACGTCCTTTCCGGCAGCGGCATCGGCGGCACCTCCCTGATCAACGCCAACGTGGTGATCGCGCCCGACCGCGACATCTTCGCACGCTGGCCGGCCGCCATCCAGAGCGCCTACGCCAGCGGCGCGATGGACGGGTACGAAGCGCGCGTGCGCGCCATGCTGGGCGCCGACGCCATCGTCGAAGGCGACGCCCTGCGCAAGAACTGGTTCCACACTTCTAACACCAGGGCGCGCCAGCGGGCCGGGGTCGCGGTCACGCCGCGCGCGCTGCCGATCGCCGTCAATCTGCGCCGCTACAACGGCCAGCAAAACGCCCAGGGCGTCTGGCAGAACCTGTGCACCCACTGCGGCGATTGCGTCGCCGGCTGCCGCACCGGCGCCAAGAACAGCCTGGACGTGAACTACCTGCCACTGGCCCGCAGCGCCGGCGCGCAAATCTTTTCGCGCATCGAGGTCGACTGGATCGAACGCCTGGCCGACGGCCGCTGGCGCGTCCATTACCTGCTGCGGCCCGCGTCCGGCGCCGCTGTCGCCGGAACCGTGACCGCCGCCAGCGTGATCCTGGCCGCCGGCTCGCTGGGCAGCACCCAGATCCTGCTTCGTTCGCGCGGCCATGGCCTGCCGCTCTCACCGGCGCTGGGCACGCGCTTTTCGACCAATGGCGACCTGCTCGGCTTGGCCTACAACACGCGCATCCAGTCCAACATCATGGGCTTCGGCGGCGCGGCCGCCCCGTTCGGCCAAAAGCTGACCGGCCCCACCATCACCACCGCCGCCGACTACCGGGGCGGCGGGCGCGCGGCCGCGGAGCGCTACCTGATCGAAGACGCCGCAATTCCCAGCGCCTTGGTCGACGCCATGCGCCTGGCCATGCCGCTCGCCGCCGGCGGCGTGTTTGATGTGCCGGGCACCCAGCGCATCGCGCGCGACGCCATGGCGCGCCGCAGCGATGGCGCGCTCAATCACAGCATGGTGTACCTGGGGATCGGTCACGACAGCGCCTCGGGCCGGGTCGAGCTGGACGGGAACGGCAATGCGCGCGTGGTCTGGCCCAACCTCATGCAGGAACCTTTCGTGGCGCGCATGCGGGCCGAAATGAGCGCGCATGCGCAAGCGTTCGGCGGCAAATACGCCGACAGCCCGCGCACCGGCGCCCTGTTCGGCGGGGTGATGACCACCGTGCATCCGCTTGGCGGTTGCCCGATGGCCGACTGGGTCGAAGACGGCGTGGTCAACGCCGACGGCGAAGTCTACAACCCGAACGGCGGCGCGCAGGCGGTCTATCCGGGCCTGCGCGTGGTCGACGGCGCCATCGCACCGGCCTCGCTAGGCGCCAATCCGCTGCTCACCATCGCCGCCCTGGCCGAACGCGCGGCCGAGCGCTATCGCATCTGAGGAGAGACCATGAAAAAATACCTGCTGCTGATCGGGATCCTGCTGCTGCCCGCGCTGGTCTGGGCGCGCGGCCTGGCGTTCACCGAAGAGATGCACGGCTATGCCTGGTACCAGGGCGAGTACCGCAACGTCAGCGTGCACTTCAACATCGTCATCAACGACATCGATGCCTGGCGCGCCAACCAGAACTACGCGGCCAGCGTCACCGGCCAGCTCAGCGTGGACCGGCTGCCCGGCGGCGCCGTCAACGGCACCCTGCAAATCCTGGCGCCGGCGCCGGGCGATGCGGGGCGCCTGCTCACCTACCGCTTTGCCGGCGCCGGCCTGCAGTTCGTCGGCATCAAGCATGTCTACAACGACGCGGGGCCCGATCTGCTGGACGACATGACCACCCTGCACGGCCTGTTCCAGCCGGCCGGTCAGGCCCAGCCCAGCGTGCAGGAGCTGCTGTACGGGCATCGCTGGACTTCGGAACTGCAGTTCGAATGGTGGAAGCCGGCCACGCTGTGGGACTTCTCGTGGTCGTTTTCGACCATCGCCACGCCATGGTACGAAGACCTCGCGGTCAAGATCCTGTTCCTGAAGACGATCTTCGGCGACATTGCCAAAGTTCTCTTCCCCTGGGCCGCCTGATGCGGACGTCAACATTCGCGCCCAGCGTGTCGACCCTGTACGCCGACGCGCTGGGCGCCTTCCTGGCAGAGCAGGGATTGCCGCAGGACGCGCGCTCGCCGGGGCCGCGCCTGTGCGGCATGTCGTATGCCACGCTGATGGCGGGCGCTTCGCGCGAACTGGGCGACCAGGGCCTCGGGCTGCGCTTCGGCGCGCGCGTGGGCGGGGCCGGCTTCGGCATGCTCGGCATCGCGGCCGCCACCGCGCCGTCGCTGCGCGAAGCAATCCGCCACCTGACCCAGCTCGAATCGATCACCAGCACCCTCGGTTTCGCCACCGTGCGCCGCCACGGCAGGCGCGTACACCTGAGCTGGCAGCCAGCGCAGACAGTGCCGCCCGCCGTGGTCGAAGGCATCCTCGCCGGCTGGGTCTCGTTCGGACGCTACCTGCTCGGCGAACAGGTCGACGTGGCCCAGGTGTCGCTGCGCCACCGCCGCCTGGCGCCGATGCAGGTGTACGACGGCGTGTTCGCGTGCCCGGTGCGCTTCGAGACCTGCTGCTACGGCGTCACCATCGACGCCGCCCTGCTCGACGCGCGCCCGCGCTTTGCCGACGACCTGCTCAACGACGCGCTCGGCGGCTGGCTCGGCCACTGCGCCCGGGCCGCCTCGGGCGACGCCATGACCGTCACACGCGCGGTCAGCGCCATACTGCAGAACGCGCTGCCGCTGGCCGAGGCCGACGAATGCACGGTCGCCGCCATGCTGCGCCTGGAACGGCGCACGCTGCAGCGCGCATTGCAGCAGGAAGGGACATCGTTCCGCCAGATCATCGGCGCGGCACGCGCGCAGCACGCCATCATCGCGCTGATGCGGGGCGACACTGCGCTGGCCGACCTGAGCGCCGACATCGGCTTCGACGAACAATCGTCGATGTGCCGCGCGTTCCGCCGCTGGACCGGCTACGCGCCGCTGGTGTTCAAGCAGCGCGTGGCCGACGTATTCCGGCCGCTGCGCGCATGAGCGCCATGGCGGACGACGCGAACCGCTGCCGCTTCCGGAGCGGCAGCAAGGCTGGTCACTACGAAAGCTACTTCCTGCGCGCCAACCATCCCCAGCGCCCGCTCGCGTTCTGGATCCGCTACACCTTCTTCAGTCCCAAAGGGCGGCCGCACGACGCCGTGGGCGAAGTGTGGGCCGTCATCTTCGACGGCGAGAACAATCGCATCCTGGCGCAGCGCGACAGCTTTCCCATGCAGGACTGCGCGATCGGCGATGGCCTAGCGCTCTTGATCGGGACGTCGACCTTAAGCGAAGGCCAGCTGTCCGGCAAAGCGGGCGACATCGCCTGGACGCTTGCCCACACTTGCCCGCAGCCGCCACTGCTCCTGCTGCCGCCGTCCTATTACGCGCACGGCCTGCCACGCGCCAAGGCGCTGGTGGGCGCGCCCGGCGCCCTGTTCACGGGCGGCCTGCGGGCGGCCGGAGAAACGCTTGACATCGACCAGTGGCGCGGCAGCCAGAACCACAACTGGGGCAGCCGGCATACCGACAGCTACGCCTGGGGCCAGGTGGCGGGATTCGACGACGCGCCCGACGTTTTCCTGGAATGCGCGACCGCGCGCATCAAACTGGGCCCGCTTTGGACGCCCGCGCTGACGCTGGTCGTGCTGCGGGTGGGCGCGACGGAATACCGGCTCAACAGCCTGCTGCAGGCCGTGCGCGCACGCGGCGCCTTCGCCTTCTTCCATTGGGAGATCGAGGCGCACGATGGCGATGCGCGGATCGCCGTGCGCATCCATGCGCCGGCGGCGGCGTTTGTGGCGCTCGCCTATGCCAATCCGCCGGGCGGCATCAAAACCTGCCTCAATTCCAAGCTGGCCGCATGCAGCGTGACGCTCGAACGCAGGGGCGCAGCGCCAGTCACCTACAGCACGCGTCACCGGGCCGCTTTTGAAATCCTTACCGACCGCACCGATCACGGTGTGGCGCTCGCCGCATGAACGCTCAGGAGACCAACATGAAATGGATTGCCGGCGTCGCCGCCTGTCTCGCTGCCTGGTCGGTCCAGGCCGGCCAGTTTCACACACTGACGCTGGATGTGGCCGCGCGCACCGGCAGCGATCCCCGGCCGCTGGCGCAGCTCGAGAACGATCGCGCCTTCGCCCGCTGGTTGCGGGCGCGCTTTGACGCGGCCATGCTCCATCCCGGCACGCGCGTCGGCTTCAACCGTGACGCGGCGCTGGACGACCAGTTGACGGCCAGCTTGCGCAGCGCCTACAAGGCCGAACTCGGCCCGCTGCTGCAGAACCTCGATCGCGTGATCGATGCAACGCATACGCCCGACGCACAGCTGCTCACGCGCCTGTTCGGCCAGCCGGAACGGCTGCAGCTGGCCTACGCCTTCGACCCGGCCCAGGCCAGCCTGGCCCGCAGCGTCCCATTGATCACCTATACCTTGCCCGGCGCGCAGCCGGCCACGCTGTCGGTAGCCGACATCTTCGAGCGCCAGAATGTCCAGGGACGGATGGCCTTCTTCGCACGCGACACTGCCTTCATGGGGCAGCAGGCGCGCGAGCGCGTCGCCGGCTTGCTGACCGTGGCCTGGGCGCGCACCCGCTTCGGGGCCGATGCGGTGGCCGACCTGCGCCAGGCGCTGTCCGACCAGGACGACGTGCGCGCCGCGCTCGGCCTGTACGGACTGGCCGATGGCGCCGAAGACGTCAGTCCGATCCAGGAAGCGCTGGCGCGAAAGGTCACCAAGGCCGACATCCGCCTTTGGTACAACGCCAACAAGGAACAGTTCCGCCGCATCGACCGCGTGCATGCGCGCCATATCCGCGTGGCCAGCGAGGCCATGGCGCAGGCGCTGGCCGACCGGGCCGCGCGCGGCGAAGACTTCGCAGCCCTGGCCAGCGCGCATTCGGTGGCCGCCGACGCGGCGCGCGGGGGCACGCTGGGCTGGGTGCGGGCCGGCGTCGATCCGAGCTGGCTCGACGGCCTGGCGCTGCAGCAGCCGGTTGGCAAGGTCTCGCGCCCGTTCCGCGATCCGGTCGCGCCGGGGCACGAGGCATACTGGGAGATCCTGTTGGTCGAACGGCGCGTCGAAAGCTACCAGCCGGCCGGCTCGGAAACGGTGCGCTATCTGGCGCGCAAGGCCATCGCCCGTGACCGGGCCCGCAGCGAATTCGCGGCGGCGCGCGCCGAGGCCTTCGCAGCGGGCGGGCGGCCATGAACGGCCCGCTGAAACTGCTCGCCCTCGCCGCGCTGGCTGCCGCCATCTGGCTCGCCTGGCCGCAGCAGACGCAAACGGCGCCGGCGGCAACCGGAGCGGCCATCGCAACCGCGCCGGCGCAGACAGCGCAGTCCGGACTACCCTTCTTCGCCGCGCTGGAGTCCGCGCCGGGGCCGCCAACGGCCGCCGCCAGCATGGCCGCCACGCGCCAGCACGGCGACCCGCAAGCGCCGCCCATCGCCCATGAACCGGTGGCGCGCGCAGCGCCCAGCGCCCAGGAACTGGCCGACCCCAAAGCCTATGAACAGTACGAAGTGCGTGAAACGCAGCGCACCTACGCAGCCTATATCCGCGCGGTCGACGACGAGCTGCCGCGCCTGCGCGCCGATATCGCACGCGGCCGCGCCATGGGTCTCGAAGCGGACAAGATCGCCATGGCCGAAGACAAGGCGCGCCGCCTCGGCCTGATGCGCGAGCAGCTGGTGCGCGAACTCAATGCAGCACATACACCTCCCATCACCGGAAAGGATTCACGATGAAAGCCGTCTTCAAGCTGCTCCCGGCCGCGCTCGCGCTGGCCGCCTGCCTCCCGGCCCACGCATGGAATACCGAAACGCACCGCCGCATCGTGCTCGACGCGGTCCAGTTCATGAAGACCCATCCGGACCAGACCCGCTATGCGCAGCTGCTGGCCGGCGTGACCAAAGCGGGCTACACGATGGACCAGTTCGCGCAAGCCATCGGCCAGGGTGCGCACGACGTCGACTATTTCGAGGACACCTACATCTGCGGCGCCACCAGCGGCAATTGTCAGGGCGCGCCCGTGTGGGGCCTGGCGTCCGGCCTGGCGCGCTACACCTCGTTCTGGCACTTCCAGAACCACACGGCCGGCGCCGACGTGCACGGCAACGCCTTCGGCGGCTACAACTACGGCAAGTTGAACGATCCCGGCGACATCGACACACTGGCCGCGACCTGGCTGCTGAACGACTATCTGGACGATGGCGCCGGCGGCAGCGGCGGCTGGTTCGGCGACGGCTCCAAATACAATACCTACGGCGTGACCGAAGCACGCTATCGCCAGGGCGGCTACTCGAGCGTCAAGATGTACCAGGACTACCAAAACTTCCCGTGGCAACCGATCGACAACCTGGGCCAGTACTACTGGAGCCGCTTCCTGCAGGCGCCGTCGGCCCAGGCGCTCGGCTTCGCCCTGCACACGACCGACCTGCTGCAGCCGCACCACACCTTCAACACGCTGGCGCACAACCATTCGGGCTGGGAGGGCTGGGTGTGGGACTACTACGACAGCGAAGCGCTGGGCGATGCGGCACTGGTGCAGGCCGCGCTGGCCGACTTCACGCCGCTGGCCAGCGGCGCGGCCGACATCCGTCCCCTGCTGACCCAGGGCGGCACTTACTCTTATAAGTACGGCGCCGCGGTGCTGTCGTCGACCGACCACGCGGTGCGCAAAGCGGTCGCCAGGAAGACGATCCCCCATGCGATCGCGATGGTGGTGCGGATCCTGGACCGGGCCGCCGAGCGGCTGGCGCAATAATAAAATAATCAGGGCGGAAAATGCCCTGATTAGCAATTATTCTGGTGGACATGAAAACACACAACCCCACCCCGACCTCAGGTGCCAGCGACTTCGACTTTTTTGTCGGCGCATGGCGTATCGCCCACCGCCAACTCAAGCAGCGCCTGGCCGGTTCCAACGAATGGCTTGAATTTGGCGGCAGCTGCGTGACGCGCCCCCTCATGGCGGGCGCCGCCAATGTCGACGACAACGTCATCGGGCATCCGAACGGCAGCTACCAGGCCGTCACGCTGCGCTCTTACGATGCGCAGGCAGGCACCTGGTCGATCTGGTGGCTGGACGGGCGCTTTCCGGGCCGGCTCGACGTGCCCATGGTGGGCCGTTTCGACAATGGCAAAGGCGTGTTCTACGCGGACGACAAGTTCAACGGGGTTCCGATCCGGGTCCGCTTCCTGTGGCATGCGGACCCGGCCACGCCACGCTGGGAACAGGCTTTCTCCGCCGACGGCGGAGCGACCTGGGAGACCAATTGGACCATGGACTTCGAACGAACCTGAATGCAACATTACTTTCCCAGCGACATCACCCTTATGAATGACAGCTATTTGCAAGATGAATGAGATATTGTATTTATGAATGGGTGGCATCACAAATGAAAATTTTCTTTATAGCTCGCACTTGTCTATACTTCTCAGTATCAACTTAATGCACATCCAGGAAACGTCATGAGCACCGCCACCCTCCACAGCACCGCCACCCTGCGTACCTATTTCGCCGATGTGAGCAATGCCGCGCGCGCCTTCGCCGCCGCCTTGTTCGCGGCCCAGGAACGCCAGTTCGTGGCGCAGGAAGTGGTGGCCAAGCCGGCGCCGTCGGAGCGTTCGCGCGCCCGCACCCACATGAAACTGATCCGCATGGCCAACGAATACCAGGACATGCAGCCCAGCCTGGCCGCGGAACTGCGCCAGCTCGCTTCGCGGGGCTAAGATGGAATATGTCGAATACCTTCCCGGCGCGCTGGCCGCCGGCTGGATGGTGGTGCGCCTGGCCATCCTGATCCGCAACGGCAACGCGCCCGCGGCGGACGAACAAAACGCCTGACCGAACATCACGCCGGCCGTAGTGCCGGCGTTTGTATTTACCCCTCCCCTTTTTTACTTTTCAGACACATCGCCCGGTGGGCGCTGCGCTAGAATGCCCTCTTGCATTTTCTGGCTCCGGCTCCGATTCACTTACCACCCTCGACGACGATGCGTTTACTTGCACTTCCCTTCCTAGCCGCCCTGTGGGCGATCCCCGCCGCGGCAGTCACCCCCATCAGCCTCGATCAGGCGATGGCCCATCCCGACTGGATCGGGACGCCGGTCGAAAACGCCTGGTGGAGCTGGGACAGCAAGCAAGTCTTCTACAAGCAAAAGCGCGCCGGGTCGCCCCTGCGCGACACCTTCCAGGCCGCGCCGGGCGCGCCGCGCAAAGTGGGCGACAACGAGCTGGCCAATCTCGACAGCGACCGCATCGTCTACAACCACGACCGCAGCCGCGCCATCCTGCTGCGCAACGGCGACCTGTTCGAACGCGACCTGAAAAGCGGCGCCCTGACCCAGGTCACGCGCGGCAGCAACGGCCTGGCCGCGCCGCAGTACTCGGCCGACGGCCGCGCGATCCAATTCCGCGTCGGCCACGAGTGGCTCAGCTGGAACCGCGCCGACCACCTGGTCTCGCCGGTCGCCGCGCCGCTCGCCATGAAGGACCCGGCCGCCACGCCCGACGAAGACGCGCTGCGCGACCTGCAGCTGCGCCTGATCTCCACCCTCAAGCGCCAGAAGGACGACCGTGACGCCGCCCGCGCGCGCACCGAAGAAGAGCGCCGCGCCGACGCCACCCGCGCCCCCGCACCCATTTACCTCGGCGACAAAGTCACCATCGACGGCAGCGCCCTGTCGCCGGACGGCCGCTGGCTGCTGGTGGTGACCGCGCCCAAGTCTGCCGACAAAGGCCGGATCGGCAAGCTGCCGCGCTACGTGACCGAATCGGGCTACGAAGAATTCGACGACCAGCGTCCGCGCGTGGGCCGCAACATGCCACCCGAGCACACCGTCAAGCTGGTCGACCTGGTCACGCGCAAGATCAGCGACCTGTCGTTTGACGTCCTGCCCGGCGTGAACGCCGACCCGCTGGCCAGTCTGCGCGCCGAGCGCAAGCTGCCGGCCCTGAAAGGCAACCGCGCCGTGCGTGTCGACGACGATGGCGAGACCATGCAGTGGAACAGCAACGGCACCCAGGCCGCCGTGCTGCTGCGCGCGGTCGACAACAAGGACCGCTGGATCGCCACGGTCGACCTAAAGCAAGCCAAGTTCAAGCCCGTGCATCGCCTCACCGACCCGGCCTGGGTCAATTCGGGGACCAATGAATTCGGCTGGCTGAACGACAATGCGACGCTCTGGTACCTGTCCGAAGAAACGGGCTACTCGCACCTGTACACGCTGGGCGCGGACGGCAAGGCGCGCGCGCTCACGCAGGGCAAGTGGGAAGCGAGCCGCATCGACTGGAGCGCCGACGGCGCCAATGCCTACATGCTGTGCAATCCGAAAGCGCCGGGCACCTACGAGGTGTGCGCGGTCAACGCCAGGGATGGCAAACTGCGCGAAGTGACCGCGCTCGAAGGCGTGGAGCAGTACGCGCTCTCGCCGGACCAGCGCAAGCTGCTGGTGCATTACTCGTCGAGCTACATGCCGGCCCAGCTGGCCACCATCCCCGTCGCCGGCGGTGTGGCGGCCAGGCTGACCGACACCCGCAGCGCCGACTTCAAAGCGCGCAGCTGGATCGAACCGCAGATCGTGGCGGTGCCGTCGACCCACGGCGCAGGCCCCATCTACGGCAAGCTGTATCGCCCGGCCACGCTGGAAGCGGGCAAGCAGTATCCGATCGTGATGTTCGTGCACGGCGCCGGCTATTTGCAGAACGTGAGCAAGCGCTATCCGGTCTACTTCCGCGAGCAGATGTTCCACAACCTGCTGGTCGAAAAAGGCTACATCGTGCTGGACATGGACTACCGCGCCTCGAAAGGCTATGGCCGCGACTGGCGCACGGCGATCTACCGTCAGATGGGTTATCCGGAACTGGAAGACTATGTCGACGGCGTGAACTGGATGGCGGCCAACCACCAGGGCGACCTGAAAAACGTGGGCATTTACGGCGGCAGCTACGGCGGCTTCATGACCTTCATGGCGCTGATGCGCCAGCCGGATCTGTTCAAATCGGGCGCGGCGCTGCGCCCGGTGACCGACTGGACCACCTACAACCACGAGTACACGGCCAACATCCTCAACACGCCGGACCTGGATCCGGAGGCCTACCGCAAGTCGTCGCCGATCGAGTATGCCGACCAGTTGAAGGGCAACCTCCTGATCTCGCACGGCATGGTGGACGACAACGTGTTCTATCAGGATTCGGTGCGCATGGCGCAGCGCCTGATCGAACTGAAGAAGGACCACTGGGAGATGGCCAGCTATCCGCTGGAACGGCACGCCTTCGTGCAGCCGGAGAGCTGGTATGACCAGTATCGCCGCATCTACCAGCTGTTCGAACGCACGCTGAAGTAATCTCCTACAACGGTAAGAAACTCCGGGGTCAGACCTCAATTCTGAAAGTATTTCAGAATTGAGGTCTGACCCCGGAGTTTCTTACACGGCTAGGAAATCGAGAAGGGTGAGGGCGACCACCTTGGTCGCGCGACGCAAGTCTTCCAGTGCCAGCTTCTCGTCGGCTTTCTTGGCGTTCGATTCCGGCACAGTCCTCGGTCCGGCGCCGTACAGCACTGCGGGGATTCCCGCTTCGCCGTACAGGCGCGCATCCGCATACAGCGGCGTGCCCTGGGCCGTGATCTCTTCGCCGATCACCTCGCGTCCATTCTTTTGCAGGCTGGTCACCAGTTTTTCGGAACCCGGCAACGGCCGGAGCGCGTGCGACAACAGCAAGCGCTTGATCTCCAGACGGATGCCCGGCTCGCCCTTGACCGCGTTTTCGATCAGCGCGCGCACCTGCGCTTCCACCACCACCGGATCTTCCTCCGGAATCATGCGGCGGTCCATCTTCATCACCACTTTTCCGGGCACCACGTTGGTGTTGGTGCCGCCATCGATGCGGCCTACCAGCATGGTCGGCGAATCGATGCCCGCAACCTTGGACTTGATCTTTTTCAGTTCCGGCAGCTGGCCGTAAATCGCATTGAGGATCTTGGTCGCGGCCTGCAGCGCGTCGTGCCCGGTCTCCGGCATCGCGCCATGGCCGGACTTGCCGTGCACCGTGATCTCCAGCTGCAGGCAGGCGTTGTGCGCGGTGACGATGTTGTAGCTGAAGCCGGCCGCGATCACGAAGTCCGGTTTGGTCAGCTTTTGTTCGAGCAGCCATCCCGGCCCCAGCAGACCGCCGAACTCTTCGTCGTAGGTGAAGTGCAGCTCCACGCCGCCCTTGAGCGGCACGCCCAGCGCTTCAAGCGCGCGCACGGCGAAGATGTAAGTCGAAAAATCGCACTTCGACACCGCCGCCGCGCGGCCGTAGATATAGCCGTCTTCGATCACGCCGCCATACGGCGGCTTGGTCCAGCCTTCGCCGGGCGGCACCACGTCGCCATGCGCGTTGAGCGCCACGGTCGGCCCGCCCGCCGCATAGGGCCGGCGGATGATCAGGTTGGTGATGCTCTCCATGCCGTAGTCGTGCACCTGGTGCGCCGGGACCGCATGTTTTTCCGCGTTCCAGCCGTAGGCTTCGACCATGTGCGCCACCGTCTCCGCGTGCGGCGCGTTGTTGCCGGGCGGGGTGTCGGTCGGCACCTGCAGTACCTGCTGCAGGAAGGCGACCTGCTCGTCGAAGTGGGCGTCGATCCAGGCGGTCAGTTGTTCTTTGGTTTGCATCGTCATTCCTATTTTGCCCCGCCTTCGAACCAGGCGGCTACCTGGGCGCGTTCGGCGTCGGTCATGTTGGTCAGGTTCGCGATCGGCATTGCCTTGAGCTGCACCGATTGCTGGTAGATTCGCGGTGCGTTCTGGCGGATCAGCGCTGCGCTGTCGAGCATCACACCGGCCGGCGCACTGGCAAAGCCGGGCTGGGTCGGATGCGCGGCATGGCAAGCTACGCAGCGCTGGCCGATGATGGTCTGTACCTGCGCGAACTGCGCCGCAGGGTCGACCCCGGCCGCCGCCGCGGCAGGCGCTTTCGGCGCGATGGCCACGGCCACCGCCGCCAGCAGCGCGATGCCGGCGAGCGGATAGCGCCACTCCACGCGGCCTCTGTGGCGCAGATTGAAGAAGTGGCGGATCAACACGCCCGCCGCCATGATCACGGCAAGCACCGCCCACGCGTACTCGTGACGGTAGGTCATGGCGTAGTGGTTGCTGATCATGATAAACAACACCGGCAGCGTGAAGTAGTTGTTATGCACACTGCGCTGCTTGGCCTTGAGGCCATGACTCGGATCGGGCTTCTGCCCCGCCATCATGGCCGCGACCATCTTGCGCTGGCCGGGAATGATCAGCATCAGCACATTGGCCACCATCATGGTGCCGATCATGGCGCCCACGTGAATATAGGCCGCGCGCCCGCTCAGGAAATGCGTGAGCAGGTACGCGCTGCCCACCAAAAAGCAGAAGATCACGACGCCGAAGGCCAGGTCGTGCTGGCCCAGTTTGGAGCGGCACAGCAGGTCATACACGGTCCAGCCGACCACCAGGCTGCCGATACCAAGGCCGATGGCCTGCAGGCTGGTGAGGTCGGCCACCGATCGATCGACCATCATCGCCTGCGCGTTGAAATAATAGACCACCGTCAGCAGCGCAAAGCCGGACAGCCAGGTCGAGTACGCTTCCCATTTGAACCAGTGCAGCTCCTTGGGCAGTTCGGCCGGGGCCACCAGGTACTTTTGCGGATTGTAGAAGCCGCCGCCGTGCACCGCCCACAATTCGCCGGACACGCCTTTCTTGGCCAGATCCGAGCCCGGCGCCGGCGGGCGGATGGTGTTGTCGAGCCAGACGAAATAGAACGACGCGCCGATCCAGGCGATGCCGGTAATGACGTGCAGCCAGCGCAGCAGCAAATTCATCCATTCCAGCAGATACGGCGTCAGGTGGCCAAACACTTCCATGGGATTCCTTGTTGCGAACGCAACGACAATAGGTGGGCGAATTTACGCAAGATAGCCTGATTCCCTGTCTCCAACATGAAAAATCGCGTATATTCGACATACTTGATCCAATATACAACACAGAATGGCCAGCCTCCCTCAGCACCTCGACCTGCACCTGATCCGCATCCTCTATCTGCTGCTGGTCGAAAAGAACGTTTCGCGCGTGGCGCTCAAGCTCAATCAGCCGCAGCCGTCCATTTCCGCCTCGCTGCGCAAGCTGCGCGAGCTGACCGGCGACCCGCTGCTCGTGCGCGGCGCGCGCGGCATGGTGCCGACCCAGCACGGCGAAAGCCTGCTCAAGCCCGCCAAGCGCATCCTGGACGAGACCGAGAGCCTGTTCGTCAAAAAGTCGCCCTTCGTGCCGCAGGAAGAAGCGCGCACCTTCCACATTGCCGCGCCCGACTATCTCGACTCGCAGTTCCTGCCCAACGTGGTCACGGCACTGCGCCGCGGTTCGCCCAACAGCCGCGTGGTGATTCACAGCCTGGGGCCGGGCGTGGACTACATCCGTATGCTCTCCGACGGCGACATGGACCTGGTGATCGCCAACTGGGACGAGCCGCCCGCGCACCTGCACATCTCCAAGCTGTTCGAAGACCCGATCATTTGCACCATGCGCGCCGACAGCCCGTACGCCAAGCGCACCGCCAGCGACGCGATGACGATCGAGGATTATCTGAGCCTGCCGCATGTGGCGCCGTCGCAGATGCTGCCCGGGTACCACGGCGTGATCGATTCCTTCCTCGAACGCCAGGGCTTGCAGCGCAAGGTGGCGGTCGAATCGGCCTACTTCGGCCTGATCCCGTACATGTTGACCCAGACCGACCTGGTGCTCACCACCGGGCGCCAGTTCATGCGCTTTTACGAAAAAACGCTGCCGCTCAAGACCTTCCAGGTGCCGGTAAAATTCCCGCCGATGCGCTTTTACCAGCTGTGGCACGAACGGGTGCACCAGGCGCCCGAGCACAAATGGCTGCGCGACCAGGTCAGCGCCGCGGCCAAGGCGCTCGTTCAGCGTTGACTCCATAGGGCCTATCAGGTTTAAGATATACCTGCGAACAAGCGCGGCGTTATGATCCCATTCTGGCACGATCGGATAACTACACCATGACCACACTCCCGGATTTGAACAGCTGCTCCGCCGCCGGCTTCGTCGACGCGCTGCGCGGCATCTACGAGCATTCGCCCTGGATACCGGAGCGCGCGGCGTCGCGCCGTCCGTTCGCCACGCCGGCCGCCCTCAAGTTCGCGCTGCAGGAAGTGGTGTCCGCCGCCAGCGTCGACGAACAGCTTGGCCTGATCCGCGCCCACCCCGAACTGGCGGGCAAGGCGGCCATCGCCGGCCAACTGACGGCCGAATCGACCATCGAACAAGCCAAATCGGGCCTGAACCTGTGCAGCGCCGACGAATACGCGACCCTGCACCGGCTCAATGCCGATTACAACGCCAGATTTGGTTTCCCCTTCATCCTCGCCGTCAAAGGGCCGGACGGCCGGGGTTTGACGCGCGACTGCATCATCGAGACCTTCACCCGCCGCCTCAAGAACCAGCGCGCCGGCGAGATGGCCGAATGCCTGCGCCAGATCCACCGCATCGCCGAACTGCGCATCAACGACCTGCTCGGCATCGAGGCCGATTTCGGTGCGCTGCTGATGCGCTGGGCGGACACGCTCGCCCTGTGGAGCGAAATGGAGGACGGCCTGACCTGTTCCTACATGACCGAGGTCCACCAGCGCACCGCGGCCCAGCTGGCCGACTGGATGCGCGAGGCCGGCATGCAGGTGCAGATCGACGCCGTCGGCAATGTGACGGGCCGCTACCTGGCCGCCGATCCGGCCGCCAAAACCCTCATGACCGGCTCCCACTACGACACGGTGCGCGACGGCGGCAAATACGACGGCCGCCTCGGCATCCTGCTGCCGATCGCCATCGCAAAGCACTTGAACGAACGGGGCGAGCGCCTGCCCTTCCACCTGGAAGTGGTCGCCTTCGCCGAAGAAGAAGGCGTGCGTTTCAAGAGCACCTTCCTGGGAAGTAACGCGGTCACGGGCCGCTTCGACATGAATTTGCTCGACCGCGTCGATGCAGACGGCATCAGCATGGGGACGGCGCTCGAACAAGCGGGTCATGATCCATCCGCCATTCCCGCCATCGCGCGCGATGCGGCCAGCCTGCTAGGCTTCGTCGAGGTCCACATCGAACAGGGCCCGGTCCTGCTCGAACACGGCCTGGCCTTGGGCGTGGTCACGGCCATCGCGGGCAGTTCGCGCTACCTGGTCGAACTGACCGGCCTGGCCAGCCATGCCGGCACCACGCCCATGCACATGCGGCGCGACGCGGCGGCTGCCGCCGCCGAGATCGTGCTGCTGGTCGAGCAGCGCTGCGGCGCCACTCCTTCACTGGTGGGCACGGTGGGCCAGCTGCAGGTGCCCAACGGTTCCGTCAACGTCATTCCCGGCCACTGCCGCCTGTCGCTCGACATCCGCGCCGCCGACGACGCCGTGCGCGAAGCGGCCGTGCGCGATATCCTCGACGGCATCGCCGCCATCTGCGCCCGGCGCGGCGTGGAACACGCGCTGGAACTGGTGGTCAGCGCCAGCGCCGCCCCGTGCGCGCCGTGGCTCATGGACCAGCTGGGCGCGGCCGTCGCGCGCGCCGGCCTGCCGCGCTACGATCTGCCCTCCGGCGCCGGGCACGATGCAATGGCGCTGGCCGAAGTCACCGACGTGGCCATGCTGTTCGTGCGCTGCGGCAATGGTGGCATCAGCCATAACCGACTGGAAACGATGACCGGCGACGACGCCGACATCGCCGCCCGTGTGTTGCTGGATTTCCTCAGGAGCTTCCAACAAGCGCATTGACTGTGTTATCTTGAAGCAATACCCATGTCCCGCGCCGCGTGCCCCCATGGATCAAGATAGCAACGTTGTTGCATATGAAATGACCGACACCGAATCGCTGCTGCTGGCCATCGCCACCAGCGGCACCGGTGTGTGGGACCGGCACATTCCCTCGGGCCGCATCGTCTATTCCAAGGCCTGGAAGGCCATGCTCGGTTACGCCGAGCACGAAGTGAGCGACCGCATCGAAGAAAGCTACTGCCGGGTCCATCCGGACGATTTACCGGCCGTGCGCGCCACCATCGACGCCCATTTCCAGAATCAGACCCATTCCTACGAAGTCGAGCACCGCTTGCGCTGCAAGGACGGCAGCTACAAATGGGTCCTCAGCCGCGGCAAGGTGGTCGAGCGCGACCAAGACGGCAAACCGGTGCGCATGACCGGCATCACGACCGACATCACCGACACTGTCGCGCTGTCCGAAGAACTGCGCCGCAGCGCCGAACTGCTGACCAATCTGACCGACGAAGTGCCGGGCCTGGTGTACCAGTACAGGCAGTGGCCGGACGGTGCCGCCTCGTTCAGCTACGCCAGCGCCGGCATCAATGCCATTTTCGGCACCAACCCGCCGCTGGCCGCAATGGACGCGGCCCACGCCGAAGCGGTGATCCACCCGGACGATATCGACACCTACCGCAGCACGCTGGCCGCGTCGTCCGCCTCGCTGGAACGCTGGCACCTGGAGTTTCGCGTGATCCTCCCAGGCGTCGGTTTGCGCTGGCGCGAAGGCGAAGCCAGTCCGCGCCGGCTGGAAGACGGCAGCACGGTGTGGCACGGCTTCATCTCCGACATCACCGCGCACAAGGAACTGGAACAGCAGCTCCAGGACGCCGCCGCGACCGACTTTCTCACCGGCCTGCCCAACCGGCGCCACATCATGGCGCGCATGGAGCAGGAACTGGCCCGCGTGCAGCGCGATCCCTCGGCCCTGTCGGCCGTACTGATGTTCGACCTGGATCTGTTCAAGGACATCAACGACACCCACGGCCACGCCAAGGGCGACGAGGTGCTCAAGCACTTCGCGCAGGTGCTGCTGTGCGAACTGCGCAAGGTCGATTCGGTGGGCCGCATCGGCGGCGAGGAATTCGCGATCTTGCTCTCGGGCGCCGATGTGGAAGACGCGGCCCGTTTCGCCGAGCGGGTGCGCGCGCGCCTGAACGGCTCGCCGCTGTGCGACGGAGGCCTGTGCCTTCCCGTCACCGTCAGCATCGGCGTGGCCACCATGCTGGTCGACGACAAGACCGTGCACACGGCGCTTTCACGCGCCGACCGCGCCCTGTACCGCGCCAAGCAGCGCGGGCGCAACCGGGTCGAAATCGCCTAAGGCGTGAGTATCACCTTGCGGCACTCATCCTCTTTTTTGTCGAACATCTTGTAGCCTTCCGCGGCCTGGTCCAGCTTCAGTCGGTGCGAGATGATCTCTTGCGGACGCAGCTTGCCTTCCCCGATCGCCGCCAGCAGCTCCGGCATGTACTTTTGCACGTGGGTCTGGCCGGCCTTGATGCCGATGCCCTTCTCGAAGATGTCGCCGAACAGGAAGCCGTGGATGAAGCCCGCATACACGCCCGGCACGCTGACCATCCCGCCGCGCCGCACCGCCGCGATACATTGGCGCAGCGCCTTGCCGCTGCTGCCTTCCAGTTTGAGGTCGGTCATCACAGTCTCGAGCGTGCTGCCCTTGGCCTCGAAGCCGACCGCGTCGATCACCCCGTCCACGCCGCGATGGCTGGTGTTATCGAGGATGTATTCGGCGGCGTCGCAATCGTCGAAGTTGACGGGAATGACGTCGTAGGTGCGCTTGGCGAAATCGAGCCGGAACGCGTGATGGTCGACCATGAAGATCTTTTCGATGCCGAGCATGCGCGCGCAAGCCGCCGCCATCTGGCCCACCGGGCCTGCGCCGAAAATGGCCAGGCTGCCGCCCTTGCCCACACCGGTGTTGAGCACCGCCTGGTAACCGGTCGGCAGAATATCGCTCAGGAACAGCACCTGTTCGTCCGACAGCGCGATCGGAATCCTGATCGGTCCCACGTTCGCCTTCGGCACCCGCACGTATTCGGCCTGCCCGCCCGGCACCCCGCCATACAGGTGGCTAAAGCCGAACAGCGCGGCGCCCGAGCGCAGGGACTTCTTGTTCATGATGGAGCCGCGGTCCGGATTGGTCGTCTCGCAGGCGGAGAACAGCTGCATGTCGCAGAAGAAGCAGCTGCCGCAGGCGATCACGAACGGCACCACCACGCGGTCGCCCTTGGCCAGATTGGTCACGTTGGGGCCGGCGTCGACCACTTCGCCCATGAATTCGTGGCCGAGGATGTCGCCGCTTTTCATGGCGGGGATCTTCCCGCGGTACATGTGCAGGTCCGAGCCGCAGATGGCGGTGGCCGTGACCTTCAAAATCACGTCGTCGGCGTTTTGCAGGATGGGGTCGGGCACCGTGTCGACTTTGACGTCGTGGCTGCCGTGGTAAGTAAGTGCGCGCATCTTGATCTCCCGGTTAAAAACACAGGCTAACAAGGAAGCAGGCGCGCGCCTGTCAGCAGAGAACGTCGGTCGCGGTAGGACCGCGCCGACGAATTTTCCGCAGAAGAACTTAAACGAGTCTAGCTGGCAATAACGGCGCGGTCGAGCATCGCGTGCAGCAGCACATTGCAACCCGCCTCGAGATGGTCGGCCTTGGCGTCCTCGATCTCGTTGTGGCTGATGCCGTCCTTGCAGGGCACGAAGATCATGCCGGCCGGCGCCAGGCGCGCCGCGTAGATCGCATCGTGGCCGGCGCCGGAGACCACGTCCATGGTGGAGTAGCCCAGCCGCTCGGTGGCCTTGCGTACCGCGCCAACGCAGTCCGGATGGAAGGGGCAAGGCGGATAGTAGGATACCCGTTCGATGGTGATGCCCAGGCCCGTTTCGGCGCGCGTCTTGTCGATGTAGGCGAGCATCTCCTCGTGCATGGTGTTGAGCAGCTCGTCGCTCACATTGCGCAGGTCGATACTGAATTTGACTTCGCCTGGGATGACGTTGCGGCTGTTCGGGAATACCTGGACCATGCCGACCGTGCCGCGCCCATAAGGCGGATAGCGGTTGGCGATGTTGACCACTTCCTGCATGATGCGGGTCGAGACCTGCATCGCATCCTTGCGCAGACCCATCGGGGTCGGACCGGCGTGCGCTTCCATGCCGGTCACCACGCAGTCGTACCAGGACAGGCCCATCACGGCCGGCACCACGCCGATCACCTTGTCGGCGTCTTCCAGCACAGGGCCTTGTTCGATGTGGGTTTCAAAATAGGCACCGATCGGATGCTGGCCCGGGACCTGTTCGCCCATGTAGCCGATGCGCGCGAGTTCGTCCTTGACGCTCTTGCCTTCGGTGTCCTTGGCCGCGTAGGCGGTCTCCAGGCTGAAGGCGCCGCAGAAGACGCCCGAGCCCATCATCACCGGTACAAAGCGCGAGCCTTCCTCGTTGGTCCAGAACGCGACCTCGATCGGCGCCTCAGTCTCGATCTTGAGATCGTTCAGGGTGCGCACGACTTCCAGGCCGGCCAGCACGCCGTAGTTGCCGTCGAATTTGCCGCCGGTGGGCTGGGTGTCGATATGGCTGCCCGTCATGATCGGCGCCAGCGCGGGGTTGCGGCCCTCGCGGCGCATGAAGACATTGCCGATCTGGTCGACCGTGATCGACATGCCGGCCTCCTTGGCCCAGCCGACAACCAGGTCGCGGCCCTGCTTGTCGAGGTCCGTGAGGGCCAGACGCTTGACGCCGCCCTTGACGGTGGCGCCGATCTTGGCCAGCTCCATCAGCGCCGTCCACAGGCGCTCACCATTTATTCGTAACTCGTTCATTTTTGTGCTCCAGTATATGCCTACCACCACGTCGCCCTCGCGAAGGCGGGGCCCATAGCGCGCATGCTCGGTATGGGTCCCCGCCTGCGCGAGGACGACGTAACTCTATGCGTGCGTCTTGGCGAATGCAGGCCGGTCCACGTGCTTGCCCGCGCCCTCTTCCGCGCGCAGCTCGCCGCGTTCGAACACGACTTTGCCGTTCGAGATCGTGTACGACGGGATACCCTTCACGGTCCGCCCTTCGAACACATTGAACCCGCCCTTGGCGAACTGGGTCTTGGCCGAGATGGTGCGCGAACCTTCCGGATCCCACACCACGATATCGGCATCGGCGCCCACGGCCACCAGCCCCTTGCGCGGATACATATTGAAGATCTGCGCCGCGTTGGCCGACGTCACGCGCACGAACTCCGACGGTGTCAGCTTGCCGGAATTGACGCCCGCGTCCCACACCACCGACATGCGGTCTTCCACGCCGCCGCAGCCGTTCGGGATCTTGGTGAAATCATCTTTTCCGGCCGCCTTCTGCTCGGCGCAGAAGGTGCAGTGGTCGGTCGCCGTCGTGTGCAGGTTCCCGCCTTGCAGGCCCTGCCACAGCGCGCCCTGATGGTGCTTGCTGCGGAACGGCGGACTCATGACGTGGCCGCGCGCGAATTCAAGATCGGTGCTCTGGTACACGCTGTCATCGATGACCAGATGGCCGGCCAGCGCCTCGCCATACACGCGCTGCCCCTTGGCGCGCGCGCGCGTGATCGCGTCGAGCGACTCGGCGCACGATACGTGCACGATATACACGGGGGTCCCCAGCACATTGGCAATGGCGATGGCGCGGTTGGCCGCTTCGGCTTCCACCTCGGGTGGGCGCGACAAAGGATGTGCCGCAGGCCCCGTGATCCCCTTGCGCAGCAGGTCTTGCTGCAGCTGGAAAACCAGCTCGCCGTTCTCGGCGTGCACGGTCGGAATCGCGCCCAGTTCCAGCGCGCGCGTAAAACTCTTCACCAGCGTTTCATCGTCCGCCATGATGGCGTTCTTGTACGCCATAAAGTGCTTGAAGCTGTTCACGCCGTGCTTGTGCACCAGCGTGCCCATGTCGGCATGGACTGAATCGTCCCACCAGGTCACGGCCACGTGGAAGGTGTAGTCGCCTGCCGATTTGGCGGCCCAGCCGCGCCAGGTGTGATACGCCTCGAGCAGCGACTGCTGCGGGTTCGGGATCACGAAGTCCATGATGGTGGTGGTGCCGCCTGCCAGGCCGGCGGCGGTGCCGGTAAAGAAGTCGTCCGCCGTCACCGTGCCCATGAAAGGCAGCTGCATGTGGGTATGGGTGTCGATCCCGCCCGGCATGACGTACTGGCCGGTCGCGTCGATCACGGTGGCGCCGGCCGGCGCATCGAGCTTGTCGCCGACGGCGACGATCTTGTCGCCGTACACCAGCACATCGGCCTTGAAGGCCCGGTCTGCGTTGACGACAGTGCCGCCGCGGATAATCGTGGTCATGAACAGCTCCTGAAAAACGAATTAAGAATGCGCCGCCGGCCGCATGGCGGGCACCGCCCTGCCCTTCATCAGCGCGCCATACACCACTGCGGAGATGGCAATGCCGACGAACCAGGCATAGGTATACAAAGTCTTGAACAAGTCGCCGACGTCCGGGAACGAGGCCGGGAAAGCCGCATTCATGAAGCCCGGAATATTCGGTAGCACCCCGGCCGCAAATGCGATCACGGCCGCCACATTCCAGCCGCTGCCATACGAATAGATGCCGTCATCGCGGTACAACTGGGCGACATCGAGTTCGGTCTTGCGAATCAGGTAGTAGTCGACGATCAGAATACCGGCGATGGGACCGAGCAGCGCCGAATAGCCGATCAGCCAGGTGAAGATGTAGCCCTGGGTCGATTCGAGTATCTTCCACGGCATCATGACCAGCGCGATACCGGCCGTGATAAAGCCGCCCGTGCGGTACGACACCAGCTTGGGCGCCAGCGACGAGAAATCGTAGGCCGGGCCGACCAGGTTGGCCGCCAGGTTCACGCTCACGGTATCGATCAGCAGCACCAGCAATGCGATCAGCACCGCAGCGCCGGTCATGCGGCTGGCCAGGTCGACCGGGTCCCAGATCGCTTTGCCATACAAGACCACCGTGGCCGAGGTCACGATCACGGCCAGCATGGCCAGCAATCCCATCGGCACCGGCAAGCCGACCGACTGACCGACGATCTGGTCGCGCTGGGATTTGGCGAAGCGGGTAAAGTCGGGAATATTGAGCGCCAGCGTGGCCCAAAAGCCGACCATGGCGGTGAGCGACGGCCAGAACGCGGTCCAGAACTGGCCGGCCTTCTTGCCGCCTTCGACGAATTGTGAAGGCTGATCGAGCAGCGGGCCGAAGCCGCCGGCCTTTATGTACACCCAGCCGAGCAGAACGAAGCAGATCACGATCTTGAGCGGCGCGGTCCACGTTTCGAGTTTGCGGATCGAATCCATGCCGTGCACGATGTACCAGAACTGGATCGCCCAGAAGCCCAGGAAACAGGCCAGCTGCGAGCCGTTGATGCCGAGCCCCGCGATCTTGTCGCCGCCGATCTCGCCGCCCATCATCACGCCAAGCAGCGTGTAGATCATGCTGCCGCCGAACCAGGTCTGGATGCCGTACCAGCCGCAGGCGACGATGGCGCGCATCAGCGCCGGAATCCGCGCGCCGGTGGTGCCAAACGAGGAGCGGGCCAGCACCGCGTACGGAATCCCGTACTTGGTGCCGGCGTGGCCGATCAGGAGCATCGGCAGCAGGACGATGGCATTGGCCAGGAACACGGTGAGCACCGCCTGGTAGCCGGACATACCGCCCTCGATCAGACTGGCCGAGAGCGTATAGGCCGGAATGCACATCACCATCCCCACCCACAAGGCGGCGAAGTGATACCAGCGCCAGGTGCGCTGGGCCGCGGTGGTGGGGGCGAGATCTTCGTTCCAGAGCTGCGTGTTTGCGGACAGGTCTTTGCTCACTGGTTCACTCTCCAAATCGGGTTGTGGGGTTTGCCGCTTAGCCTACCACTTCCGCTCTTGGGTTACGCGGATCTTGAGTCCAATTCATGTATTTTTTGCCAGTCTGTTGCGGGACCATCGTGATGCAGGCCTCGACCGGGCAGGTGATCTCGCACAGATTGCAGCCGACGCATTCTTCCTTGATCACTTCATAGGTGCGCACGCCGCTGGCCGCATCGATCAGCTGGGCGATCGACTGGTGCGAGGTATCTTCGCAAGCCACGTAGCACTTGCCGCACTTGATGCACTTGTCCTGGTCGATCTGGGCGATGACCTGGTAGTTCATGTCCAGGTATTTCCAGTCGGTGGTGTTGGGCACCGCCTTGCCCGAGAATTCGGCGATGTTCTTGTAGCCCTTCTCGTCCATCCAGCGCGACAGGCCATCCTTCATCTCTTCGACGATGCGGAAGCCATGCAGCATGGCGGCCGTGCACACCTGGACCGATCCGGCCCCCAGGGCGATGAATTCGGCCGCATCGCGCCAGTTGCCGATGCCGCCGATGCCGGAAATCGGCAGGTCCTTGGTCTCTGGGTCGCGCGCGATCTCGGCCACCATGTTCAGTGCGATCGGCTTGACCGCCGAACCGCAGTAACCGCCATGGGTGCTGGCATTGCCGACGATCGGGAACGCGACCATGCGGTCCAGATCCAGGTGGGTGATCGAATTGATGGTGTTGATCAGCGAGACCGCATCGGCGCCGCCGGCCAGCGCCGCGCGGGCGGGCTTGCGCACGTCGGTGATGTTCGGGGTCAACTTGACGATCACGGGCAGCTTGGAGTGCTTTTTGCACCAGCGGGTGACCATCTCCACGTATTCGGGCACCTGACCGACGGCCGCGCCCATGCCGCGTTCCGGCATGCCATGCGGGCAGCCGAAATTGAGTTCGATGCCGTCGGCGCCGGTCGCCTCCACTTTCGGCAGGATCTCGGCCCACAGCGCCTCTTCGCACGGCAGCATGAGCGAGACGATCATCGCCCGGTCCGGCCAGTCGCGCTTGACCTGGGTGATTTCGGCCAGGTTGATTTCCAGGCTGCGGTCGGTGATCAGCTCGATGTTATTGAAGCCGAGGACTTCGCGGTTCTTGCCGTAGTGCGCAGAGTAGCGCGACGACACGTTGACGGCGGCAGGATCTTCGCCCAGCGTCTTCCAGACCACGCCGCCCCAGCCGGCCTCGAAGGCACGGACCACGTTGTAGGCCTTGTCGGTCGGCGGCGCGGACGCCAGCCAGAACGGGTTGGGAGATTTAATGCCGCAAAATTCGATGCTCAGGTCAGCCATTATGCAGCCTCCACTTTCGATTGGATGTCGTTATGAATGGCCATCGCGGCCAGTTTGCCATGCTGGACAGCTTGCACCGTCAAGTCCTGTCCCGGCGCAACGCAGTCGCCACCGGCATACACGCCCGGCAGCACGGTGCGGAACGAGGCATCGACGCGGATCTTGTCGCCGCTGCGCTCCAATTGGCGCGCCATCTCGTCCGAGATCCCGGACGGATCGAGGCTCTGGCCGATGGCCTTGAACACCGCGTCGGCCGCGATCTCGATGAAGGCGCCGGTGCCGATCAACTTTCCATTGTCGAGACGGGTCTCTTCGAAGCGCATGCCGCGCACGAGGCCCGCGTCGTCAAGCAGCACGTCCAGCGGTGCGGCCCAGGTGCGCATGCGCACGTGGTTCAATTTAGCGATTTCCTGTTCGTGGCCGGTCGCGCTCATGGCATCGTAGCCGCGGCGGTATACCAGCGTCACGTCTTCCGCGCCCAGGCGCTTGATCTGCACCGCCATATCGATGGCGGTGTTACCGGCGCCGATCACGATCGCGCGCTTCGGCACCGGCAGCGTATTCAGGTCGGATGCCTGGCGCAGCGCGGCGATGTAGTCGACCGCCGCCATCAGGCCGGGCGCATCTTCACCGGTCAGGCCGAGCTGGCGGCTGGCGTTCAGGCCCAGGCCCAGGAACACGGCGTCGTACTGAGCATGCAGGTCCTTCAGGTGCAGATTCTGGCCCAGCACGCGGTCGTGCTGCACCTCGATCCCGCCGATCTCGAGCAGGAACTCGACTTCCTTCTGCGCGAAGTCGCCGGTCAGCTTGTACTTGGCGATGCCGTATTCATTCAGGCCGCCCGACTTCTCGCGCGCCTCGAAGATAACGACGTCGTTGCCCAGCATCGCCAGGCGATGCGCGCACGACAGACCGGCAGGTCCGGCGCCGACGACGGCGATCTTCTTGCCGGTTCTGTCCGCGCGCTGGAATGGGTGCGACGTGAAGGTGGCGTTGTCGAGCGCATGGCGCTGCAGCAGGCCGATTTTCACCGGCTGACCTTCTTCGTCGTGATTGCGCACGCAAGCGTCTTCGCACAGGATCTCGGTCGGGCACACGCGGGCGCAGCTGCCGCCCAGGATGTTCTGCTTGAGGATGCCGGCCGCCGCGCCGTTGATGTTCCCGTCATGGATATTGCGGATGAAGCTGGCCACATCGATTTCGGACGGGCAGATGCGCGTGCACGGCGCGTCGTAGCAGTACAGGCAGCGTGCGCTTTCGATGGCCGCCTGGCGCTTCGTCAATGGCGGCGCCAGGTCCGTAAAGTGTTCCGCCAGTTCGCTGTTCGATGCGGCCGATTGCGGCAGGTGCTTGAGTGATTCGATCATGTTCAATCCCGATTTCTATTTATAGTGTGTCTCCACTTGCGTGGGGTACTGCCTTATTTCATCTGCGGGAACGCGAATTCCACGCCGGCGCTGGCCGTGTTCGGCCAACGCTGCATGACGGCCTTGTGGCGCGTGTAGAAGCGCACGCCTTCCGGGCCGTAAGCGTGATGGTCGCCGAACAGGCTCTTTTTCCAGCCGCCGAAACTGTTGAAGGCCATCGGCACCGGCAGCGGAACGTTTACGCCGACCATGCCGACCTGGATCTGGCGCACGAACTCGCGCGCAGTGCCGCCGTCGCGGGTGTAGATGGCCACGCCGTTGCCGTACTCGTTGGCGTTGATCAGATTGACGGCGGTGGCCACGTCCGGCGCGCGCAGCACGCACAGCACCGGTCCGAAGATCTCTTCCTTATAAATGGTCATGTCGGGTGTGACGTGGTCGAACAGTGTGCCGCCCACAAAGAAGCCGTTCTCGCGGCCGGCGACCTTGCAGTCGCGGCCATCGACCACCAGCTTGGCGCCCTGCTCCACGCCTTCGCCGATCAGGCGTTCGATGCGCTGCTTGGCCTGGGCCGTGACGACCGGGCCCATTTCGGCGTCGGCCGCCATGCCGTCGCGGATCTTGAGTGCGGCGGTACGTGCGCCCAGCGCGCCAATCAACTTGTCGCCGGAATCGCCCACGGCCACCACCACCGAAATGGCCATGCAGCGTTCGCCGGCCGAGCCGAAGGCGGCGCCGATCAGGGCGTCGACCGCCATGTCCATGTCGGCGTCGGGCATGACCACCATGTGGTTCTTGGCGCCGCCCAGAGCCTGCACGCGCTTGCCGTTGGCGGTGCCACGCGAGTAGATGTATTCGGCAATCGGGGTCGAGCCGACAAAACTGATGGCCTGCACTTCAGGATGATCGAGCAGCGCGTCGACGGTCGTCTTGTCGCCCTGGATGACGTTGAACACGCCGTCCGGCAGGCCGGCATCCTTGAGCAGTTTGGCGTGGAGGAGCGAGGCCGATGGATCGCGCTCGGACGGCTTGAGTACGAAGGTATTTCCGCAGGCGATAGCGACCGGGAACATCCACATCGGCACCATCACCGGGAAGTTGAATGGCGTGATGCCGGCCACCACGCCGAGCGCCTGGCGCATGGACCAGGCGTCGATCCCGCGCGAGATCTGGTCCGTGAATTCGCCCTTGAGCAGCTGTGGAATGCCGACCGCGAATTCGACCATCTCGATACCGCGTGCCACTTCACCCTGCGCATCCGAGAATGTTTTGCCATGTTCGCGAGTGAGCATGGCGGCGAATTCGTCGGTGTGCTGCTGGCACAATTGGAGGTACTTGAACAGCACCCGCGCGCGCGTCAGCGGCGGCGTGGCCGACCAGGCCGGGAAGGCGGCGGCGGCGGCGGCGACCGCGGCGCCGACTTCGTCGGCCGTGCCCAGCGCCACGCGCGCGCACGGCTCGCCCAGGGCGGGGTTGAACACGTCGGCATAACGTCCGCTTTGCGTGTCGACCTTGGTGCCGTTGATGTAATGGGTGATGGTATCGAGATTGCTCATGATGTTATTCCAGGTTTTTCAGTACGGTGGCCAGCTTGCCGAACAATTCGTCGATGTGCTTCTTCTCGAGCACGAGCGGCGGCGACAAGGCGATGATGTCGCCGGTGGTGCGGATCAGGATGCCGTCCGCAAAAGCTTTTTTGAATGCGTTGAACGCGCGCGCGCCCGGCTTGCCCTCGATCGGCGCCAGCTCGATCCCGGCGATCAGGCCGATGGTGCGGATGTCGATCACGTGCGGCAGGCCCTTGAGCGAATGGACCGCATCGGCCCAGTATTCCTGCATGCCGGCCGCGTGTTCAAGGATGTTCTGCTCCTTGAACACGTCCAGCGTGGCAATCGCCGCGGCGCAGGCCAGCGGGTGGCCGGAATAGGTATAGCCGTGGAACAGTTCAATGCCGGCCGGGCCGTCCATGAACGCATCGTGGATATGCTTTTTGGTGAACACGGCGCCCATCGGCACCGTCGCATTGGTCAGGCCCTTGGCGACGGTGACCATGTCCGGCTCGACGTCAAAGTAATCGAAGGCGAACGGCGTCGTCAGGCGGCCAAAGCCGGTGATCACTTCGTCGAAGATCAGCAGGATGCCGTGCTTGTCGCACAGTTCGCGCAGGCGCTTGAGGTAGCCCTTGGGGGGAATCAGCACGCCGGTTGAGCCGGCGACCGGTTCCACGATCACGGCGGCGATGGTCGATACATCGTGCAGCGCGATGATGCGTTCCAGGTCGTCGGCCAGGTGGGCGCCGTATTCCGGTTCGCCGCGCGAGAAGGCGTTCTTTTCCAGGTTGTGCGTGTGCGGCAGATGGTCGACGCCCGGCAGCAGCGGGCCGAAGGTGCGGCGGTTGCCGCCGATGCCGCCGACCGAGATGCCGCCGAAGCCGACGCCGTGGTAGCCGCGCTCGCGGCCGATCAGGCGCGTGCGCCCCGCTTCGCCGCGCGCCTTGTGGTACGCCAGCGCCATCTTGAGCGCCGTGTCGACCGCTTCGGAGCCGGAGTTGGTGTAGAAGACGTGGCCGAAACGGTGGCCCGTGTAGTCCATCAGTTTTTCGGCCAGGTCGAAGGCGGCCGGGTGGCCCATCTGGAAGGTCGGCGCGAAGTCGAGCTGGCCGACCATCTCGCGCACGGCGGCGATGATCTTCGGCTGGGCGTGACCGCAAGGCACGCACCACAGGCCGGCGGTGCCGTCCAGGATGCTGCGGCCATCCACATCTTTGTAATACATGCCCTCGGCCGAGACCAGCAGGCGCGGATGCGTTTTGAAGTCGCGGTTGTTGGTAAACGGCATCCAGAAGGACGCCATGGAATCAGGTTTGGACTCGTTCATTACGACTCTCCAGGATTTTTACGAGCAAAAAAATAATTTACCAGTTGGCAAAATGATGATGCAATAATAGTCAGCAGGACAACTATGGCACATATACACAAATTGCAAAACCAGCCAACCGTACAGGTGGCGCAAACAACACAGTTTGCTGCGGCGCAGCAAAAGGAGCGGTTCAATGGGGGAGAATGAGACTGGCTGGCCGGTCCTGGAGATCGATAGAGGCAAGCGCGGCAGCCTGGTCGATCAGATTGTAGGAGCGATCACGGCCATGGTAAACCGGCGCGAACTGCGCGTCGGCACCAAAATGCCCTCGGTTAGACAATTCGCAAAGTGCAATGGCGTGAGCACGTTCACGGTGGTCGAATCCTACGACCGCCTGCTCACGCTCGGATTGCTGTCCTCGCGCCGCGGTTCGGGCTTTTTTGTCGCCCGCAGCGAACTGGCGGCCACCCCGCAACTGACGCTGCAGGCGACGCCGAGCGCGATCGACGCCCTCACCCCCGACCTGTATTCCGGCGTGTCCGACGCGCTGCCGGTGGGCGCCGGCTGGCTGCCGCCCGAATGGTATGGCGAGGCGACGATCCTCGACGCCGTGCGCCTGGCGATGAAGATTCCCGCCAACCGCCTGCGCGGCTACGGCCACCCGCTCGGCTTTCCCACGCTGCGCCAGCACATGGCGTCTACCCTGGGCGAAGAGCTGTTCCAGGTGGGGCCGGACCAGATCCTGCTCACGCACGGCGCCACCCACGCCTTTGATCTGATCCTGCGCACCTTGACCAAACCGGGCGACACGGTACTGGTGGAAGACCCCGGCTACAGCAATCTGATGTCGCTGGTGCGGCACCATGGCTGCATCCCGGTCGGCATCGCGCGCGGCGACCATGGTCTCGATTTCGACGCGCTGGCGCGGCAGGCGGCGGCCACCCAGCCCAAACTCATGTTCGTCAACACGGTGCTACAAAACCCGCTCGGCACCTCGCTCACGCAGGCGCAGGCGCACCGCTTGCTGGGCCTGGCCGAGCAGTTCGACTTCTGGCTGGTGGAGGACGACATCTACCGCGAGCTGGCCGCGCGCGGCGAAGCATCGCTGGCGGCGATGGACGGCCTTCGGCGCGTGATCCGGGTCGGCAGCTTTTCCAAGACCCTGTCGCCGGTACTGCGGGTGGGCTCGATCTGCGCGTCCAATTCCTTGATCCCCGAACTGCTGCGCGTGAAGATGCTGACCGGCCTGACCACGTCCGAAATCAACGAGCGCGCCGTGTATCACGCCCTGTCGGCCAGAGCGTACCGGCGTATGGTGGAGCGCCTGACCGACCAGCTCTCGACCGCGCGCGCTGCCACCATCGAGCGGCTGGCCGAAGCGGGCATGGCGCCGATCGCGCGCCCGCGCGGCGGCATGTTCGTCAGCGCCGGCTGGGACACGCCACCGACGCCGGAATGGAACGGCAAGGTCATCGCCGACCGCGCGCTGGCGGCCGGCATCCTGCTCTCGCCCGGCGAATTTTTCACACAGGGTACGCCCGCGACGATCTGGTTCCGCTTCAACGCCGCCTATGCGGCCGACGCGCCGGCGCTGATCGCCTTCCTGACCTCGTTACGCTGAAGGACCACATGGCAACCACCAAGACCATCAATGCCCTGCGCACCGCCACCACCAAACGGCGCGTGATCAACCGCGACAAGCTCGAAGCGGACATCGTGGCCGAAGCGGTGCGCGTGTTCGCCGAATTCGGCTACGAAGGCGCCTCGATCGCCACCGTGGCAGACAATGCCGGGCTGTCGAAGCAAAACCTGATGTACTACTTCCCCACCAAGCAGGCCTTGTACGAGCGCGTGCTCGATGGTGTACTCGACGAATGGCTGGCGCGCATGGACAGCCTGGCCGATCCGGCGCAGGATCCGCGCGACGTGCTGCGCGCCTACATCCAGGCCAAGCTGAAATTCTCGCGCGAACAGCCGTGGGCGTCGCGCGTGTATGCGATGGAAGTGATCAGCGGCGCCCAGCTGTACGGCGACCAGATCCAAAAGCGCGTGGTGCCGCTGCTGCGCAAGGACATCGACATGTTCGAACGCTGGATCAGCGAAGGCAAAATCGGCGCGATCAACGCCACCCATTTGCTGTTTGCGATCTGGGCGATGACGCAATCGTACGCCGACTTCGCCACGCAAATGGCGCTGGTCCTGAACCGCAAACAACTGACAAAGAAAGACTTCGACGAAGCCGAACTAATGATCACCAACATGGTCCTGTCCGCCGTCGCCCTCCCCGCCTGAAATGTTTTTTAATCGGGGTCAGACCTCAATTCTGCAAGTATTGCAGAATTGAGGTCTGACCCCGATTGTGCAACGAAATCGGGTATGCTTTAGCAATGCCTGCGCTTACCCCTATTACCCTCGCCACCGGCCGCCTCAAGCTGCGCTGGATGACCCAAGCTGATGCCCCCGCCCTGTTCGCGCTGTTCTCCGATCCGGCCGTGACCCGCTACTGGAGCACGCCCGCCTGGACCGACCTGGCCCAGGCGCACGCCTTCATCGACACCACACTGGCAGAATACGAGGCCGGCACCGGCCTGCGCTTCGCGATCCTGCTGGCCGACACCGACGAGATGATCGGCTCGATCAAGCTGTACGACTTCTACGACTCCAACCGCCGCTGCGACATCGGCTACGCGCTGCTGCAATCCCAGTGGGGCAAGGGCCTGGTCGGCGAAGCCATGACAGCGGTGATCGACTACGCTTTCAACACACTGAACATGAACCGCATCGAAGCCGACATCGACCCACGCAACGAAGCCTCGGCCAAGGTCCTCGAACGCATGGCCTTCGTCAAGGAGGGCTACATGCGCGAACGCTGGATCGTCAACGGCGAAGTATGCGACACCGCCTTCTACGGACTGCTCAAACGCGATTGGGACGCGCGCTGATGGCGGGCCTGCGCATCGCCGCCGCGCAATCGGCATCCGTTCCCGGTGGCCTTGCCGCCAACGTGGCCCATCATCGCATCTTCATCGACGCCGCCGCCGAGGCGGGCGTCAGGCTGCTGGTATTCCCCGAACTGTCGCTGACCGGCTACGACCTGCCCGGCATGGCGCAGGCGGCCGTGCCGTCCGACGACCCGCTGCTCGCACCCCTGCGCGAACAGGCCATCAAGACCGGCATGACCATCGTGGCCGGCGTCCCGCTCGCCAACCGCAACGGCCTGCCCTTCATCGGCGCGCTCGCCTTCCAGCCGGACGGGCGTACCGTCAGCTACCGCAAGCATTTCCTCCATCCCGGCGAAGACCGCTATGCCGCACCGGGCGCCGCCATCAGCCAAGTGATCAACGTGCGCGGCGTGCCGGTCGCCTTGGCCATCTGCGCCGACACCACCCACCAGGCCCACCCGCACGCGGCGGTGCTGGCCGGCGCCACCCTGTACGTGGCCGGTTCCGTGATCACCCCGGGCGGCTATATCAAAGACACAACACAACTGGCCAGCCACGCGCGCCAGTTCAGCCTCGGCATCCTGATGACCAACCATGCGTTCGAGACCGGCGGCTACACCTGCGCCGGGCGCAGCGCCATTTGGATGCCGGATGGACAACTGCTGGTGGCGGCCGACGGCCAGGGCGAATTGCTGGTCATCGCAGACGACGACATCGGCGCGGTCGTGCCCGTCGGCACGGTTTCTTCCCTTTAGTCCTGCGTGGCCGCCGAATATCCCCCAAAATATGCATTTCGTCGGACGGCGATGGCTGCTGGCGGACGCGCTTGCTACAGTGACTCCATCAACCAACCGAATGGAGAAGCAAAATGAACAACGCCACCTTTGATTCCTTTTACGCAACCCTGGAAGACATGGGGCGCGCCATCGCCAAAGCCGCCCGCAGCGGCGCCGCAGCCGTCGCCACCATGTCGTGGCCCGCGCTCGCCGTTTGCTGCGTGCTGCTGGCCTTCTTCATGACCATCATCCCGCTTGCCCTGTTCCTGTTCGTGATGTTCATGGTGATCAAATTCGTCGTGACCGCTTTCGACAACCGCGCCCGCCGCGGCCCGGCCACCCCCTACAAATCGACCGACGACACCGGAGAATAATCGTGGCTGCCAAGGAGCTCAACAAGACCATGGACTTCCTGCGGGATGCGTTCTCGGAGGCGACCGTGATCTGGTGGAGCTTCTTCGACTGGCTCGCGCTGGTCGAATGGCGCCAGCTGTACATCACCTGGTTCCTCGTGTTCGCCTTCGGCGTGCTGACCCACATGCAGGAACCGGCGGTCTGGTTCATCATGCTCTCGGGCGGCGTCAAGGTCCTGGCCGGCGGCAAGCGCAAGGCCGAACTGGTGGCCAAGGAGATGACCGCGCAGGCCGACGTGGCCACGCTCGAACGGCGCCTGCTCGAAGCGCAGATGGCCACGCTGCAGGCGCAGGTGGAACCGCACTTCCTGTTCAACACCCTGGCCCTGATCGGCCAGCTGATCGAAACCGATCCCCCGCAAGCGGCCAAGATCCACACCCACCTGATCGAATACCTGCGCGCCACGCTGCCGCAGATGCGCTCGAACGGCGGCGGCACGCTGGGCCGCCAGGTGCAGCTGTCGCGCTCCTATCTGTCGATCATGCAGGCGCGGATGAAGGAACGGCTCGAGGTGGGCTTCGATGTGCCCGACTACCTGGAACACGCGCCCTTCCCGCCGATGATGCTGCAGATCCTGATCGAAAATTCGATCAAGCACGGGCTGGAACCGAAGATCGAAGGCGGCCGCATCGACGTGACCGCCCAACTCATTAACGGCATGATGCAGGTCGACGTGCGCGACAACGGCGTCGGCTTCAATATGCACTCGGACGAAGGCGTGGGCCTGGCCAATATCCGCGAACGCCTGCGCCTGTTGTTCGGCAACCGCGCCGAGCTGGTGATCGAGCAGCCACTGGCCGGCGGCGCGCTGGCGTCGATCCGCGTCCCTTACACTACCCTGGAGAAGCACTGACATGGCCGGATCCACCGTCACCGCCCTGATCGTCGACGACGAATCGCCCATGCGCGACCAGCTGCGCGCGCGCTTGCGCGACGTGTGGCCGGAACTGGACATCGTGGCCGAAGCGGCCAACGGCGTCGACGCGGTCGCCATGGCCAAAGAGCATAAGCCGGACATCGTTTTTCTGGACATCCGCATGCCGGGCCAGAGCGGGATCGAGGCCGCGCGCCACCTGTACAGCCAATGCCACATCGTGTTCGTCACCGCCTACGACCAGTACGCGCTGGACGCTTTTGAGCAGGGTGCGATGGATTACCTGCTCAAGCCCGTCACCGTGGAGCGCCTGCGCCTGACATGCGAACGGCTGCGCCAGCGCCTGACGGCCGCGCCGCAAAACATCGGCGACCAGCTGCAGCAGCTGGCGCGCCTGATCGAACAGGGCGGCGAGAAGAAGCCCGAGTATCTGCGCTGGATCCAGGCCCAGGTCGGCAACAGCCTGCGCATGATCAGCACCAAGGAAGTGCTGTTCTTCCGCTCGGACGAAAAATACACGGTGGTGCAGACGGCCCAGGCCGAAATGCTGATCCGTAAAACGCTCAAGGAACTGGCCGACGAACTCGACCCCAAGGAATTCTGGCGCATCCACCGCTCCACCCTGGTGCGGGTCGACGCCATCGCCGAAGTCACGCGCGACGACCGTGGGCGCCAGATGCTCAAGGTGCGCAATTTCCCGGCCCAGCTGGAAGTGTCGCGCAACCACGCCCACCTGTTCCAGCAAATGTGAGCCACGCGGCGCCGAAATCCTCTACCATATGAGCTGGTTCCCCTTCGTAGAAAAAGGAGCAGGCCATGGCACGTGCAGTCCACTTTGAAATTCACGCCTCCGATCCGCAAGCCGCCATCACGTTCTATTCCGGCCTGTTCGGCTGGACCTTCAACAAATGGGAAGGCGGCGACTACTGGATGATTCACACCGGGCCGGACGAGCAACCCGGCATCAACGGCGGCCTCATGCCGCGCCGGGGCGAGCTGCCCGCGCCGGCGGCAGCCGTCAACGCCTTCGTCATCACGGTCGACGTGGACGACATCGATGCCTCGGTCGAACGGGGCAAGGCGGCCGGCGGCAGCATCGCCCTGCCCAAGATGCCGGTGCCGGGCATCGGATGGCTGGCCTACCTTAAAGACCCGGACGGCAATATCTTCGGCATGATGCAGGCCGACACGGGCGCCGCATGAGCGCCGACGAACAAGCGATCCGCGACCTGATCGCGCGCTGGCTGCAAGCCACGCGCGACGGCGACGTCGACGCTGTATTGGCGCTGATGGCGCCGGACGTCATCTTCCTGGTGCCGGGCCAGCCGCCCATGCAGGGCCGCGACGCCTTCGAGCAAGGCTTGCGCGGCATGCTGGCCGGCCACGCCGTCGACTCGCACAGCACGATCGAAGAAGTGGTGGTCGTGGGCGACATGGCTTACAGCCGCACCCAGCTCTCGGTTACCATTACCTCCAAGCATGGCAATCTGCCCCTGCGCCGCACCGGCCACACCCTGTCCATCCTGCGCAAGGGCAGCGACGGCAAGTGGCTGCTCACGCGCGACGCCAACCTGCTGGGCGCCGCTTCCTGACTTTGCGTGCGGCAACGTATTGCCGCACGCATTCTTCCAATCTCCCATTGCAATTCGGATAGCCCGGAGGGGCTATAGCTGAGTGCCTCCCGTTTTGACACCATAGCGTTTGCAAATTCGCAATGTTTCGCGATGACGCTTAACACTGTGTATCCAAACTAAAACGGGAAAAACTGAAATGAACTTCAAACTGACTGGCCTCGCCCTCGCCTTGTTAGCGCAATCCCTGCCAGCGATGGCCCATGACGAAGAAAACGTTCCACCTCTGCCGCCGGTGACCGCCTCCGGCACCTTCTACGGCGACAGCGTCAGTATCGGCAATGGCCGCTACCAGACCTATATCCGCAATACCCAATACGGCAAGCCGGACGCAGTCGGCGTCGTGTTCTCCAAGCAGACCATCGACAGCCTGCCAGTCAGCCCTGTCACCGACGGCAAGACCTGCATGGATACCAACGGTGACAACGAGATTGACCTGCACGAAGAATGCGTGGGCGGCCACTCGCGCACCATGTACTTCACGCCCAACCTGACCCAGTTCAAGAGCATCACCATCAATTGGGAACCGCACGGCCACGTGCCTGCCGACGTGTATGACCGGCCGCACTTCGACTTCCACTTCTACACCATCACCGATATCGACCGCCTGACCAAGAACCTGATCGGCACCTGCGCCGGCCTGGTCAACTGCGCGGCATCGGCCAAGGCGGTCAATCCGATTCCGGCCAAGTACGTGCACCCGGATATGTTCAACACCAACCTGGTGTATGCCCACATGGGCAACCACTACGCCGACGGCAAGAGCCCCGAGTTCAACGGCGGCACCTTCTCCCATACCTTCATCCTGGGCGCCTTCGACGGCGGCATCACCTTCTACGAGCCGATGATCACCAAGGACTACCTGCTGACCGAGCCTGACCAGTGCACGCCGATCAAGCAGCCGGCCGCCTGGCTGACCACCGGCTGGTACGCCACCAAGTACTGCGTCCGCTACAACAAGAACGCCAAGCAGTACAACATCTCGCTCGAAGGCTTCAAATACCGCATCGGCAGCTAAGCCGCCCCACTTTCAAAGGAAAAGACAATGGAACAGTTCGACGTCATCGTCGTGGGCGGCAGCGTGTCCGGCGCCCCCACCGCCACTCACCTGGCACGCAAAGGCTACAAGGTCCTGATGGTCGAGAAGGACACCTTCCCGCGCGATACCAACTCCACCCACTTCATTTGGCCGCGCGGGATGAGCTACCTGAACCGCCTGGGCGTGGCCGACAAGATCCTGGCCCAGACCCCGAGCTTCAAGAAGCTCGAAGTGTCGATCGAAGGCATCAGCCTGCACGGCGGCGTGCCGCTGCAGGCAGTCAAAGACCGCTTCGTCAAGCTGCATGGCGACGACAAGGGCGTGGTCGACTTCTACGCCGGCCCGCGCCGCTTCTTCCTCGACAAAGTGCTGCTCGATGAAGCCCGCGCCTCGGGCGTGGACGTGCGCGAAGCAACCGCCGTGCAATCGCTAATCGTCGAAGACGGCGTGGTGGTCGGTGTGCGTGGCAGCGGCCCGGACGGCGCCATGCTGCAAGCACGCGCCAAAGTAGTGGTCGGCGCTGACGGCCGCATGTCGCAGTTCGCCGGCCACGTGTCGGCCGAAAAAACCGTGGTGCGCGAAAAATCGACCTTCGCCTACTACGGCTACTTCTCGGGCATCGACAAGCCCGAGCTGTGCATCCACAAGCGCGGCCGCTTCGGCACCGCCATCTTCCCGACCATGGAAGACCGCCACCTGGTGCTGGTGTACGGCCCGACCGCGTGGTGGAGCGACTTCAGTAAAGATCCCGAAGCGAACTTCCACAAGACCTACGAGTTCGTCGCACCGGACGTGGCCGCAGTGGTCGCCAAGGGCAAGCGCGTGGAAGCGTTCAAGGCCATGGGCCGAATGGTCGCCTTCCACCGCCAGGACCACGGCAAGGGCTGGGTGCTGGTGGGCGACGCCTGCAGCTTCAAGGATCAGTGGACCGCGATGGGCATCACCCACTCGCTGCGCGACGCCGAACTGGTGTCGGGCTATCTGGACCGCGTGCTCAAGGGCGAAGTCGGCTTCGACGCCGCCATGGACGAATACAGCGAGGTGCGCATGGCCGACTACGAAGACTACTGGACCATGGTGTGCGACGGCGCCGAAATGAATCCGTACACCCGCGAGCACCTGGAATTCTTCCACGCGATCGCCGGCGACCAGTCGAAGATCGATAAATTCATGGGCCAGGTAGGCGACACCATCAGCCTGAAAGACGCGATCGCGCTCGACGGCCCCGTCCGTCCGCTGCCGGACTTCGTCAAGAACTTCGACGCCGCCGCGCTCGACTATCACCGCAACATCTTCGCGGTCGAGGATAAGGAAGCCGCGTAAGCCGCGCCCCTCCGACCCGCTCCCGCCGGCCCTTGGGCCGGCGTTTCAACGTTCTGCTCACATGTAAAGGAATACCAGTCATGCAAGCGACAATACAACGCAACAGCAAAGCCCCCTCCGAGACCGGTCTGCGCCTGAAAGCGCCCGGCACCTGCGGCGAATTGATGCAAGGCGCGATCGACGAACAGGACTTCCTGGTCAACTGCCCGGTCAACCTGTTCTCTTACGCGACCGTGCACGAGGCCGACGACGGCCTGCATCTGCACGACCTGCACCGCTACACCAAGATCCGCGACACCATCGCGCTGGCGGCGCACGAATACGCCTTCCGTCTGTCGCACCAGGTCGCGATCCGCAGCGATATCCCGCGCGGCAAAGGCATGGCGTCCAGCTCGGCCGACATCACCGCGGCACTGGAAGCGGTTTGCCGCAGCGCCGACATCAAGCTGACCGACGAAATCTTCGCCCGCATCGTGACCGAAATCGAACCGTCGGACTGCGTGCACTTCCCCGGCATCGCCCACGTCAATCACCTGACCGGCCAGCTGATCGAATCGATGCCCGCACCACAAGGCATGAACGTGCTGGTGGTGGACTGCGGCGGCGAAATCGATACCATCGCTTTTGATCGCCAGAAGGCGCGCGGCATCTACCGCCAGAACCAACCGTATTTGAAGGACGCGCTGACCATGCTCAAACGCGGCCTGTACGACGGCGATCCGCTCAAGGTGGCCGAAGCGGCGACCCGCAGCGCCCAGCTCAATCAACAAATCCATATCAAGCCGCAGTTCGACGAAATGCTGCGCACCACGCGCGAACTGGGCGCGCTGGGCGTCAATTGCGCCCACAGCGGCACCGTGCTGGGCGTGATGTACCGCACCGGCGACGACCTGCGCGAGCGCCTGACCGACGACATTACGCGCCGCTTCGGCTCCGGCATCAGCATTGTCGGCGACTTCAACATTATTAGCGGAGGCTGCTATGACTACTGAAAAAAACCTGGACATCTTCCAGACCCGTTTCCACAACCCGTCCATCTTCGCGATCCGCTCGCGCACCAAGTTCCAGGGCAAGCTGACCGACTTCTGCGTGCCGGCCAACTCCTACTTCCCGCCGCCGCAGATGCTGGAACTGATCAGCGCGAACATGGGCGACATCCTCAAGTACTACCCGGACTATTCGCCGGTGTACCAGGATTGCATCTCCGAGCTGTGCGGCACGCCGGCCGAAAACATCGTCGCCGCCAACGGGGTGACCGAGATTATCACCATCCTGTGCCGCGAAAGCGGTGGTCCGATTCTGACCTCGGTGCCGACCTTCGGGCGCTGGACCGACCTGCCGCCGGACTTCAACATCCCGGTGCACTTCGTGCAGCGTGAGAAAACGCGCGACTTCGTCATCAACGCCGACGACGTGATCGCGCGGGTGAAGGAGACCGGCGCGCAGACGGTGGTGATCTGCAATCCGAACAACCCGACCGGCGCCTGGTTCACGGGCGAGGACATCGCCAAGCTGGTGAAAGAGCTGGCGCATATCGAGCGCATCATCATCGACGAATCGTTCATCGAGTTTTCCGATCTGACCAGCGCCGAAGCGCTGGCGATCGGTTCCCACAACACCATCGTGGTCAAGAGCATGGGCAAGTCGCTCGGCTGGCACGGCATCCGCCTCGGCTACGCGGTGGCCAACACGCGCATGGCGGCCGAGCTGCGCGCCAAGGTCCCCTACTGGAACATCAACGGCCTGGCCGGTTTCGTCCTCAAGAACATCAACAAGTTCCGCGCGCAGTATGCCGAGAGCTTCACCAAGGTGGCGGCCGACCGCGAATACATGTACCAGCAGCTGCAAAAGGTGCCGGGCCTGACCACCTATCCGTCGAAGGGCAATTTCCTGTTCAGCGAACTGCCGGACGGCGTGCCGGGCAAGCAGGTGCGCGACATTCTGCTGGAAGAATACGGCCTGTTGATCCGCGAATGCAGCAACAAGGCCGGTTCGACCGAGCAGTACTTGCGCAGCGTGGTGCGGGTGCGCGAGGACGCCGACAAGCTGGTCGCCGCGCTGTCCGAAGTGCTGGCCGACTTCGCCCCGGCCAAGGCGGCGTGATGGAACTCGAAGTATGCGTCTCGCGGCGCCGCTTCGAGGCCGACGGCATCGACAGCTTCGAGCTGACGCTGCCGGACGGCGGTGAACTGCCGCCGTTTCGGGCCGGCGCCCACATCGACCTGTGGGCGCCGAACGGCATGGTGCGCCAGTACTCGCTGTGCAATCACCCGGGCGAGCGGCAGCGCTACGTGATCGGTGTGCTGCGCGATCCCAAGTCGCGCGGCGCCTCGAAAGCGATCCACGCCAAGCTGTCGCAGGGTGACACTGTGAAGATCAGCGCGCCGCGCAACCACTTCGCGCTGGCGAGCACGGGCCGCAGCCTGCTGCTGGCAGCCGGCATCGGTGTCACGCCGCTGATGTGCATGGCGCAGGAGCTGCACGCGCAGGGTGCCGACTTCGCGCTGCATTACTGCGCGCGTTCGCGCATCCGCGCTGCGTTCCAGGAGGCGCTGGGCACGTCCGGCTACGCCGATCGTGTGCACTTCCACTTCGACGATGAGGATCCGGTGCAGCACCTGGATCTGTCCGCCCTGCTGGCGGTGCCCGACCCGGACACGCACGTGTATGTGTGCGGGCCGGCCGGGTTCATCGAGCTGGTCAAGTCGACCGCGGCGGCGAACGGCTGGCGCTCCTCGCACATCCACGTCGAACACTTTGGCGCGGTGGCGCAGGATCTGCCGGAGCCGGGCAGCTTCGACGTGGTGGTGGCCAGCAGCGGGAAAACGATCCGGGTCGCTGCCAACACCAGCGTGGCCGACGCACTGGCGCAGCACGGCGTGACGGTGCCGGTATCGTGCATGGAAGGCGTGTGCGGGACCTGCATCACGGGCGTGCTCGATGGCGTGCCGGAGCACCGCGACTGCTATTTCAGCGACGAGGAAAAAGCTCGGAACAACCAGTTCATGCCCTGCTGCTCAAGAGCGAAGAGCACGACCCTGGTGCTCGATCTGTAACGAAAAACGCCGCCCGAAAAGGCGGCGTTCGATTCACCACTACATCGTCCTCGCGAAGGCGGGGACGACGTGGCGATGCCGGTCACTGCGTCAAAGAGAGCTGCAAAACCCGCCACAAAAAAGAGAATCCCATGCGACGCCATTTTACGAGGCCGCGGAAACGCGAGCCTTCTTCACGCGGTGCGGCCAGGACCCGGATGGCGCGTCTGTCACACCGCCCGAGTCCGCGTGGCTTAGATGGTGGCCATGCCGCCGTCGAACAGCACGTTCTCGCCCATCATGTACGAGGAATCGTCGCTGGCCATGAACAGCACTGCCTTGGCCACTTCATCGGCTTGGCCGAAGCGGGTTGCAGGCACTTTGGCCATCAGCTGGGTCGCCCATTCCTGGACGGCTTCTGCCGGCAGGCCAAGTTTGCCGTAGATCGGGGTTTCGATCAGGCCTGGGCTGATCACGTTCACGCGGATGCCGCGCGGTGCGAATTCGGCGGACAGGGTGCGTGCCAGCGAACGCACGGCGGCTTTGGTGGCAGCGTAGACGCTCATGCCGGCCACGCCTTTTTCGATCATCGTGGTCGAGGTCAGCACGACCGACGACGGCTTGTTCATGATCGACAGCATCGACTGGACGGTGTAGATCACGCCCTTGAAGTTGACGTCGATCTGGTTGTCGATATTGTCGTCGTCTACGTCCGAGAAAGGCATAGGCTGGGCGATGCCGGCGTTGGCGAACACCACGTCGAGCTTGCCGAATTCGGCTTTCAGGCGGGCGGCGACGCCGTCCATGTCGGATTTCGACGACACATCGGCACGCAGGGCGATGGCGCCCGCGCCCAGGGTTTTGGCGGCGGTCGCCACGCGGTCGGCGTCCTGGCCGATGATCGCGACCCGCGCACCTTCTTGCAGGAACAGCTTAGCCGTTGCCAGACCAATGCCCGTGGTGCCGCCAGTGATCAGTGCGGTCTTGCCAGTCAATCTACCCATCATCGTTCTCCTAGTTAGCCGCGATTGCGGCGCGTTGTTGAAATTTGTCACCGGTTCTTATTTATGTACCGATAGGTATATAATATACCGGGTAGTATAATATTAGTCAAACAATTTGGATCAGGAGACGACATGACGCGCGAACGAGGACGGCCACGCACATTCGACATTGATTTCGCGCTCGACCGCGCGGTGGAGGTGTTCTGGAAGCACGGCTTCCAGGATGCGTCTATGCACGAACTGACGGAAGCGATGGGATTGAGCAAACCGAGCCTGTACGCCGCGTTCGGTGACAAGGAAGCGCTGTACCTGAAGACACTGGAGCGTTATGTGCAGCTGCTGATCGAACGGCACGCGGCCGCGCTCAACGGCGAAGCGGACGGACGGCGCGCGGTGGAAGGCTTCCTGCGTTCGCTGGCCAAGATGCTGGCCGATCCGGCGCTGCCGGGCGGCTGCTTCATCATCAACGGCACCGCCGACTGTGGCGGCTCGACCATTCCGGCGACGGTGGAACTGGCCCTGCGCGCCGCGTTGCAGGGCAGCGAAATGATGGTCCTGGACCGCTTGGTGCGCGCGCAGCGCGAAGGCGATTTGCCCGAGGCGGCCATGCCGGAAGCGCTGGCGGCGATGTTCGGTTCCCTGATCGCGGGCCTGGCGGTGCTGGCCAAGAGCGGCGCCAGCGAAGCGAAGCTCAATACCGTGATTGACACGGCGATGGCGGTCTGGCCGCCCGCCGCTCCCCCCGCCCGCAAGCGCCACCTCAAAGTCGCCTGATTCCCGCCAATTGGTCAGACGACACTTGCCGCCGAACAGGGGTCAGACCACTTTTGCCAGCGGCCAAAAGTGGTCTGACCCTGTTTTTTGGACATTTTCTTTTAGAGCATAAAGTCCGTAGGATGAACCCGAAACGGGGCTGTGCAGGGATTCACTTGCCCGCCGGGTACCGCATTCATCCTACGCAAAGCGAAACGAGACGTCGACGAGCGCGCACCTCAGACTTCGATCAGGCCGAAGGAGATGGCTTTGGCCACCGCGTGTCCCCGCGTGGAGGCATTCAACTTGGCGAGGAGGTTGCTGACGTGGATCTTCACCGTCCACGAACTGATCCCCAAAATGCTGGCCATTTCGGAATTGGATTTGCCGCCGCAAATCCACTTGAGCACTTCCTGCTCGCGCTGCGTCAAAATTTTCTTGGGCCGCTTGTGGCCGAAATCCTCCACATGCGTGAGCGCGTAATGCAGGTGCGGCACCAGCACCTGCAGCAGGAACGCTTCGCGCTTGGTCCAGCAATCGAGCCCGCCGAAGGCGAAGTAGCAGGCGTGCTCCTGGTTCAGATTCATCACGCCGTGCGTAGCCAGGTTGCGGATGCCGAACTTGGTGCACTTGCTTAGCCAAGCCCGGTCGCCGGGCTGCAGCAGTGCCGAATCGGCGTCGATGTACACCGGGCTGCGCGTTTCCACCCAGCGCCGCAAGCCGGGACAGGTGGCGTGCTTCTCTTCCGTGATCAAGCCGTTCATGTAGGCCGCCGGGAAGGTCAGGTTCATCGATTCGACAATCCGCAAGTCCGCCATGCGCACCGTCCCGCAGGCGAACATCGCGTGCGGCAGCACCGCCTGCAAGCGCGGGTGGACTTCGCTGCGGAAGTCGTCCAGGGTGCCTACGTCATGGCAGGCCCGGATGAACGAAGCGAGCGCAAACGTGGCGTCGGTGCCGAGGCTGGGCGTGGTCATGGCGTCGGAGAATTCAGGGTAGGCGTATGGCTCATGTCTGTCGTCCGGGTTCATCGCAATGGGACGATTATTTTTGTACCGAATGTTATTTAATGTACCGCCAAGTACGAAATTAGTCAACACTCTTCCTTCCGATTCTTTTCGCGGATGATCCGCGCATTTTGCTGGGGGTTGGGAGCTGGCGACGCCGCCCTGTCGGAGCGGTTTGATTGGCTTGCCATCTGTCTGGAACCATCAATATCGCATTGCACAAATGTAAAAGGAATGCACAGAACCGGCCCATTCAAGGCATACAGAGCTTGCCCGCTTGAATATGGGCAGCGTCCGCTTCTGTCGGCCCACGATCAGGCGATGTATCGACACCACGAAATGCAAAACCGGCCGCGTTTTTTTAGCCAGTAGTATTTACGCGTTGTAAATATTTAGAAAATGACACTACAATCTGTTAAATCAAGGCACACTTAAAGACCGCTTATGCAATACAGTTTATCGCCCAACGCACGTCTTCCCGGCAATCCCGACCCCAGCGGCCGGCTCAGCCGCTACCGCCAGATCGCGCACAAGCTGGCCGCCCAGATCGACGCCGGCGTATTCACGCCCGACGAGCGCCTGCCCTCGGTGCGCTCGCTGATGCGCTCTGAAAACGTCAGCGTGACCACCGCCGTGCGCGTGTTCCGCACGCTCGAGGAAAACGGGCGCGCCTATGCGCGCGACCGGTCCGGCTACTACGTGCGGCGCCGCGATTCGGAAGGCGAATGGGCGCGCCTGCCGGAACGCGCGGCTCCCGCTTACGAGGGTGTGGCCGTCAACGTCAACCGGCACGTGGTACAGATGCTGTCCACGCCGCTGCCTCCGGGGGTGATGCCCTTCGCCTCGGCCAACCTCGATCCCGCGCTGCTGCCGCAAAGTCATTTGAGCAGCACCCTGATGTCGATCGCGCGCCGCGGCATCGGCCACAGTGCCAGCTTTTCCGCCATTCCCGGCCTGTTCGAGCTGCGCTGCGGGATCGCCCGCATCATGGGCGAACGGGGCGTGCTGTGCGGCCCGGACGACGTGCTGATCACCGCCGGCGGCAACGCGGCCATCGAATGCGCGCTGCGCATGTGCGCCCGCCCCGGCGACAATATCGCGATCGAGTCGCCCACCTACTTCGGCATGCTGCAGGCGATCGAGGCGGCCGGCATGAAGGCGGTGGAGATTGCGACCGACGCCCACAACGGCATCGACCTCGATCAGCTGGAACTGGCGATCGCGTCGCGCAAGATCGCCTGCGTGATGCTCAACCCGACCCTGCATAATCCGCTAGGCTGCAGCATGCCCGAGTCGCACCGCAAGCGCCTGGCGGCCCTGCTGTCGAAGGCCGGCGTGCCCCTGATCGAGGACGACGCCTTCCACGACCTGTACACGGGCGCGGCGCCGCTGTCGGCCATCAAGCGCTATGACGAAGAAGGCATGGTGCTGTACTGTTCCAGCTTCTCCAAAGTGATGGGCGCGGGCTACCGCATCGGCTGGTGCCTGCCGGGGCGCTTCCGGCGCCAGATGACGGCCGACCTGCTGACCCGCCAGCACAGCGTGAGCGGGCTGGCGCAGCTGGTGCTGTCCGAGTTCGTGCGCAAGAATTATTATGCGATGCAGGTGGCGCGCCTGCGCCTGGCCTTCGCCGACCAGCAGATCAAGGTGCGCGGCCTGGTGGCCCAGCACTTCCCGTCCGGGACCCGGGTCAGCATTCCCGAAGGCGGCTATGTGTATTGGCTGACCCTGCCCGTGGCGCTCGACATCAACGCCCTGTACGAGGCGGCCATGGGCTCAGGCGTGGCGATCGCGCCCGGCACCGTGTTCACGCCGGACGGAAAGAGCGATTGCACGTTCAGGATTTGCATCGGGCGCCAGTGGAGCGCGCGCGTGGAGCACGACATCGCCCTGCTGGGCAGCTTGTGCCGCCAGATGAGCAAGCGGCCCGCGTGGCAGGTGCCCTCCTAAGAGAGCGCGGCGATCAGGGCGGCATCGGCCACCCGGACCGGGTTGATGCGAATGGTGTCGCGGTAGAACGGCGGCATGCCGCCGCAGATCGCATCGAGCTCACCGGCGGCCAGCGCCGGCAGCACATACTGGAACTGGCGCGGATTATCGACCGGCAGCGGACCTTCCATGGTCGAGCCATAGGCGCCCAGATTCATGAAGCTGGCCGCGCTGGCGTCCGGTCCGCGCGTGAACACGAACGTGCCCTGGCGCGGATGGGCGAGGTAGCGGCAAGCTTCGTCGCGCGTGTGCTTGTCGGCGTGCTGCATCAGCTTGAAGCGTAGCTGGGCGTAGCGGCGCGTGCACTCCATGAAGGCGGTGCAGATCGCCGACTGGGCTTGACGGCCCGGCGCGCACAGTAGCAAGTTGCCGAAGGCGTCCAGCAACGCGACGGCGTCGCCCTGCCCGCCCTGCGCTACATCCTGCTTCATGGCCGCGCGCAGGAAGGGCGCGAGGCCGGCATCGGGCGCGTGCGGGGCGCAGCGGTAAGCCAGCGCGTCCGGATACAACACCTTAAGCTTGCGCACGATCGCGTGGTTGGACGGCAGCGTGGCGGGATCGAGCAGGTTCGCACGCGGAACGTCGTCGTTGAGCAGCGCCAGCACCTTTTCGTTGGTGGCCTCGAATGCGAGCGAGCATAAAGCCTGGGTCGCTTCGGCGATCGTTTTCCCGATAAAGAAAGACTTCGGCACTCCCGCGCCCTCGCGCGCGAACACCGACGAACCCAGCACCGCCGGATAGAAGAAGCGGGCGCCGGCGGCGGCGCGCAGCGGCGCCGGCAGGCTGGCAAAATCGAAACGCGCGTCGTGGTTGATGCCGGCCTTGGGATCGATGGCGGCGACCACCACGCTGAAACCGGCGGCCAGGATCGCGCCGGTGCACATGGCGCACGGGTCGAGCGAGGTGACGACGGTAATTTCCTCAGGCGGCGGCAGCACCGTGCCGCGCGCGCGCTCGGCGAAATACCAGTCGATCAACTGGCGCTCGCCATGCGCGGTGGGGTCGAAGATCAAGCCCTCGCAGACCACGTTGTTCTGCAGCGCCTTGAGCACATTGCCCTGCTGGTCGAGCAGCAGCCCGCCGACACCGAATGTGCCCTGACCTTTGGCTGCGATCGCCTGACTGGCGGCCAAGGCGACCGCGGTCTGGACGTCGATAGCTTTTTTTAACACTTACTTGTTCAGGTCCCGGCCGCCGAATGCATTCGGAAGCTGGCCGGCAGCCGTGGTCAAGAAAACGTCGCCCTGCAGATTGGTCAGCACGACTTGCAGATCATTGCCGCCCAATTCGAGCGTCACTTGGCGGCAGGCGCCGCACGGGGCGATCGGGCCCTCGGTGGCGCCGATCACGGCCAGCGCAGTGAAGTCGCCCGGCTTGTAGCCGTGCGCGATGGCGCTGAAAAAAGCGGTGCGCTCGGCGCAGTTGCACAAGCCGTAGGACGCGTTTTCGACGTTACAGCCGCGGAACACGCGGCCATCCTTGCATTCGAGCGCGGCGCCGACCTGGAAGCCGGAGTACGGCGCGTAAGCCAGCGCGCGCGCGGCGGCCGCTTCGGCAATCAGTTTTTCGTATTTCATGTCGTCGCGCCTTATGGACGGATGGTGCGGTAGATAATCGGATTGGCGGCCGGTTTGATGGCGCCGATCTGGTACGCCGCCTGCACCTCCCGTACCGCCTGCTCGGCCGCGGCCTGGGTGCGCGCATGCACCATCGCCAGCGGCTGGCCGACGGCGATCTCGTCGCCCAGTTCCACCAGGTTGGTCAAACCGACCGCGAAGTCGATTGCATCTTCCGGACGGCGGCGACCACCACCCAGGCTGACCACGGCCAGACCCAGGCCGCGGCAGTCGGTGCTGCCGACAAAACCGGCTTGCAGCGCCGGCGCCGGCACGACGACCGGCGCTTTTTCCAGATAGACGTCGGGACGCTCGACCAGGTCGGCCGGGCCGCCCAGGGCCGCAACCATGCGCGAGAAGCGCTCGGCCGCTTCGCCCGAGTCCAGGCCCGCCTGCAGCTTGGCGCGCGCTTCGGTTTCGTTGGCGGCCAGGCCGCCCAGGATCAGCATTTCGGCGCACAGCGCCATCGTCACTTCGTGCAGGCGCGCAGGGCGCGAACGGCCGGTCAGGTAATCCATCGCCAGGCGCACTTCCAGCGCGTTGCCGGCCACGGGGCCGAGCGACTCGTTCATTTCGGTCAACAGGGCCGAGGTACGGGTGCCCGCGCCATTGCCGACGGCGACAATGCTCTCCGCCAGTTCGACCGACTTGTCGTAGGTCGGCATGAAGGCGCCGGTGCCGACCTTGACGTCCATGACCAGCGCGTCCAGGCCAGCGGACAGTTTCTTGGACAGGATGGAGCCGGTGATCATGGCGACCGATTCGACGGTCGCGGTGGTGTCGCGGATGCTGTAGAAACGCTTGTCCGACGGCGCCAGTTGCGCGGTCTGGCCGATGATGGCCACGCCCACGTCCTTGACGACGGTACGGAACAGTTCGGGATCGGGCACGGTGCAGTAGCCGGGGATGGAATCGAATTTGTCGAGCGTGCCGCCGGTGTGGCCCAGGCCGCGGCCGGAAATCATCGGCACGAAGCCGCCGCAGGCTGCGATCATGGGTCCGAGCATCAGCGAGACCACGTCGCCCACGCCGCCGGTCGAGTGCTTGTCGACCACGGGGCCGGGCAGATTCAGCGAACGCCATTCCATCACCTGGCCGGAATCGCGCATGGCCAGGGTGAAGGCGACGCGTTCGTCCATGTTCATGTCGTTGAAGAAGACCGCCATCGCGAGCGCCGCGATCTGGCCTTCGGTGACGCTGCCGTCAGTAATGCCGCGCACGAAAAACTGGATCTCTTCCGCGCTCAGGGCGCCGCCGTCGCGCTTTTTGCGGACGATTTCTTGGTTCAAAAACATGGGTAACTCCGTCTACTACGTTTATTCGTCATACCGACGTCGCCCTCGCGAAGGCGCCAGCGCATGCGCTGGCCCCATACCGAGTGTCCGAATTCGGATACGCGGTATGGCCCCCCGCCTGCGCGAGGGCGACGTGCGGCTACTCTACTTGTGCGTCAGACGCCGTAAGGAATCCAGACGTTCTTCACCTGGCTCGCATGACCGAGCACCGCGCGGCCACCGGCCTGCTTGGTGTCATACCAGTCACGCCCCTTGGCGCCGCCAACCCAGGTGCGCTTGAGCGAACCAGCCGACAGGCGCTCCACTTCAGCGCAGCCCTCGGCCGAACCGTCATGGCGCCACACGGCATCCACGTCCGAGTGCGACGCCAGCGTCTTGGCCAGTTCGTCGGCACTGCCGGTCACGATATTGAGCGCGCCACCCGGCAGGTCGGACGTATCCAACACCTGATACAGGTCGGTCGCCGCCAGCGGATGCGCTTCCGACGGCACCACGACAACGCGGTTACCCAGCGCCAGCGCCGGCGCCACCAGCGAGATAAAGCCCAGCAGCGGCGCTTCGTTCGGGCAGATGATGCCGATCACGCCGACCGGCTCGTTCAATGCCACGGTGATGCCGTGCATCGGCGGCTGGTGCGCCAGGCCGTCGTACTTGTCGGCCCAGGCGGCGTAGTAGAACAGGCGCTCGATCGACGCTTGCACTTCCTTGTGCGGATCCTTGGCGCCGGTCATCGCTGCCAGACGGGCGGCGAATTCTTCGGCGCGCACGGCCAGGTTCTCGGCGATGTAGTACAGCACCTGCGCGCGGTTGTGCGAGGTCGCCTTGGCCCAGCCGGACGCCTTGTGCGCCGCTTCCACGGCGTTGCGGATGTCCTTGCGGTTGCCTTCGCCGACATCGGCCAGGAAGGCGCCGTTGGCGCCGTTGATGGCGCGGCTGTAGGCGCCGTCAGGGCGGGCTTGCTTGCCGCCGATGTACAGCTTGGCGGTGCGGTCGATCGCGAACGGATCGTTCGACTCGCTGGCCTTGACCTTGCCCTTCGCTTCCACCACCGGGGCGGCAGGACGCGCGTCTTCCGACAATGGGGTCATGTATTCGAACATGCCTTCCTTGCCGCCTTCGCGGCCGAAGCCCGATTCGCGGTAGCCGCCGAAGCCGCAGGCAGCGTCGAACTGGTTGGCGGTGTTAATCCACACGACGCCGGCCTTGATTTGCGGCGCCACGTCCAGCGCGAGGCTGATCGATTCCGACCACACGCAGGCGGCCAGGCCGTACACGGTGTTGTTGGCCAGCTGGACCGCTTCGACCGGGGTGCGGAAGCTCATCGCCACCAGCACGGGGCCGAACACTTCGGTCTGGGCGATGCCGGCCGAGGTGGACGCGCCGGTGATCAGGGTTGGCGGGAACCACGAGCCGTTGGCCGGCAGTTCGCAGGCCGGCTGGTAAATGGTGCAGCCCTCAAGCCGCGCCGCTTCGACCAGGCCTTCGATGCGCTGGCGCTGGATCGGATCGACCAAAGCGCCAATGTCCATCGACTTGTCCGTTGGGGAACCGAGGCGCAGATTGTCCATGCGCGCGCGCAGCTTGGCCAGGAAGCGCTGCTCGACCGATTCCTGCACCAAGAGGCGCGAACCGGCGCAGCAGACCTGCCCCTGGTTGAACCAGATCGAATCGACCAGGCCTTCGACGGCGGCGTCCAGATCGGCGTCTTCAAACACGATGAACGGCGACTTGCCGCCCAGTTCCAGCGACAGCTTCTTGCCGCTGCCTGCGGTAGCCTGGCGGATCAGGCGGCCCACTTCGGTCGAACCGGTAAAGGCCAGCTTGTCGATGCCGGGATGCTTGACCAGCGCTTCGCCCACGCGGCCGTCGCCGGTGACGATGTTGACCACGCCGGCAGGCACACCGGCCTGCACGCAGATCTCGGCGAACAGCAAGGCCGACAGCGACGTGAATTCGGCCGGCTTGAACACGACCGTGTTACCGGCCGCCAGCGCAGGGGCGATTTTCCAGGCCAGCATCAAGAGCGGGAAGTTCCAGGGGACGATCTGGCCCACCACGCCCACGGCGCGGTAGTCGGCAAATTCTTCCGACTGCAGCTGGGCCCAGCCTGCGTGATGGTAGAAGTGGCGCGCTGCCAGCGGCAGGTCGGCATCGCGCGTTTCGCGGATGGTCTTGCCGTTGTCGAGCGTTTCGATCACGGCGAACAGGCGTGCGTGCTTTTGCAGCAGGCGGGCCAGCGAGTACATCACGCGTGCACGGCCATGGCCGCCCAGCGCTACCCAGGCCGGCTGGGCGCGGCGCGCCGCTTCCACGGCGCGGTCGATATCCTGCTCGGTCGCTTGCGACACTTGCGCCAGTTCCTTGCCATCGGCAGGATTGACGGAAGCGAAGGTGTCGGCCGCAGGGGTCCATGCATTGTCGATGAACAGGCCGAAGCGGCGCTCATGCTGGTCCAGCCACGCTTGCGCTTCTTTGGTGCTCTCGGGTGCAGGGCCGTAGTCCATAGTCTGAAGAATCTCGTTAATTGTTGGCATGACGAATCCGGTTGGTTATGGTTGCGCGTGGCGATGGTTCGCGGAGTAGTTCCCGGTGACGTAGTGTTCGAGCTGACGCTCGATGTCGGTCAACAGGCTCGATGCGCCAATCCGGAACAGGTGCGGCTCGAGCCACTCGCGTCCGAGTTCTTCTTTCATCAGGGTCAGGTACTGCAGCGCGCTCTTAGCGGTGGCCACGCCGCCGGCCGGTTTGAAGCCGACCTGGAAGCCCGTCTGTTCGTGGTATTCGCGGATCGTGCGCACCATCGTCAGCGCGACCGGGATGGTGGCGTTCACGCCTTCCTTTCCGGTCGAGGTCTTGATGAAGTCCGAGCCGGCCATCATGCACACCCACGATGCCTTGGCCACGTTTTCGAGCGTGAGCAGGTCGCCGGTGGCAAGAATGGCTTTCACGTGCGCTTCGCCGCAGGCTTTGCGGTAGGCGACCATCTCGTCGTACAGCGCTTGCCAGTTACCGGTCAACACGTGCTGACGGGTGATGACGATGTCGATCTCGGTAGCGCCTGCGGCGACCGACAGTTCGATCTCGCGCACCTTGGTTTCCATGCTCGACAAGCCGGCCGGGAACGCGGTGGAGACGGCGGCGATCGGCAAGCGGCCGTTGAGGATCTTGGCGGCCGGAGCGATCATCTCGTGGTACACGCACACGGCGCCGGTGGTCAGGTTGGACACGCCCAGCGCTTCCATCAGATCCGGACGCAATGGGCGCATGGCCTTCATGCACAGGCGCTCGACGCGGCCCGGCGTATCGTCACCGCCCAGGGTGGTCAGGTCGATGCACTGCAGCGCCTTGATCAGCCACGCGGCCTGGTATTCCTTCTTGACGGTGCGGCGGTTGGCCAGGCTGGCGGCGCGGCGGTCCGATGCGTTGCGATTGACCTTGATCTGGTTGACCCAGCCAAGGTCGAGGCCCACGGCCTCATTGCGTTTGAATCCTGGGGTATGGCTCATAACAGGCTGGTTCCATTCAGAAGGGGTTTGACGCCGAGATGTTTGGCGAGCGTGGCGCCGATATCGGAGAAGGTCTCGGCGATCGGCAGCGCTTGCGGCTTGATGCCGGGACCGAAGAAGATCATCGGGATATGTTCGCGCGTGTGGTCCGAACCGGGCCAGCTCGGGTCGCAACCATGGTCGGCGGTGATCACGACCAGGTCGCCGTCCTTGAGCTTGGCCATGAATTCGGGCAGGCGCTCGTCCATCTGGTGCAGCGCGTTCGAGTAGCCGGCGATGTCGCGGCGGTGGCCGAATGCCTGGTCGAAGTCCACGAAGTTGACGAAGGTGAGCGACTTGTCGCCCACTTCATCGGTCACCTTGAGCAGCGCGTCGAACAGGGCCATGTTGTCGGCGCCCTTGACCACGCGCGAGATGCCCTTGGTGGCGAAGATGTCGCTGATCTTGCCCAGGCCGACCACTTCGCCGCCCTCGTTCTTGACGTGGTCGAGCAGGGTCGGCGCGGGAGGCGCGACGGCGTAGTCGTGACGGTTGCTGGTGCGGCGGTAGTTGCCGTTTTCGCCCAGGAACGGGCGCGCGATCACGCGGCCGATGTTGTACGGTTTGACCAGTTCGAACGCCGCTTCGCACACGGCGTACAGGCGCTCGAGGCCGAAGTGCTCTTCGTGCGCGGCGATCTGCATCACCGAGTCGCCCGAGGTGTAGACGATGATTTTGCCGGTGGCGACATGCTCGTCACCGAACTTGTTGATGATCTCCGTGCCCGATGCATGGCAGTTGCCCAGGAAGCCGACCAGGTCCATCTGCTGCTGCAGCGTGTCGGTCAGGGTCTGCGGGAACGACGGCACTTCGCGCGGGAAGTAACCCCAGTCGAAGGTGACCGGCACGCCGGCGATTTCCCAGTGTCCGCTCTGGGTATCCTTGCCGGTCGACTGTTCGCGTGCGGCGCCGTAGGCACCGGTGAAGCCATCGCGCCGATTGAAGCCTGCGGCCCATTCGCCGCACGCCAGTTGGGCGGCGGCGGCCAGGCCCAGTTTTTCCAGGTTCGGCAGTTGCATCGGCTTGCCTTCGTTGGCGGCCCAGGCGGCGATATGGCCAAAGGTGTTGGCGCCTTCATCGCCAAATTTGTGGGCGTCGGGCGCGGCGCCCAGTCCGAAGGAGTCCAGCAGAAGAATGAATGCGCGTGCCATGGTTCGCTCGCTTAAAAAAGGTGGATGAATTCCAGTGTAGGACAATCAGGCCGCGGCGCGCGGCGTTTTCGCCACGTTCTCGAGGAAGGCCAGGATCAGGACCACCAGGTCCTTGGCGCCGATGGCCGCGTACTTGAGCGTCTGCTCGTGCGACAGCGGGAACGGCGACATGCCTTCTGCAAGGTTGGTGATCACGGACACGCCGGTCACTTTCAGGCCGCAGTGGCGCGCCGAAACGACTTCCGGCACCACCGACATGCCGACCGTGTCGGCGCCCAGGCGAGCCATGGCGCGGATTTCGGCCGCGGTCTCGAAGTTCGGGCCCGGGTAGGCGATAAACACGCCTTCGTGCAGCTTGATGCCCTTGTCAGCGGCGCTGGCCTTGACCAGATCGCGGATCTCGCTGTCGTAGGCGTTGGCCATGCTGAAGAAGCGCGGGCCGAAGCGTTCGTCGTTAGGACCGATCATCGGGGTGCCAGGCAGCCAGTTGATATGGTCGGTGATCGCCACCAGCGAGCCGGCATCGACGTCGGTGCGCAGGGAGCCGGCCGCATTGGTCACGAACAGCATCTCGCAGCCGAGCAGCTTGAGGGTGCGCACGGCGCTGGTCATCACGCCCATGCCGTAGCCTTCGTAGAAGTGGCCGCGGCCCTTCATGCACACCACGTCCACGCCGGCCAGGGTGCCCAATATGAGTTCGCCCGCGTGGCCGTGCACGGTGCTGATCGGGAAGCCCGGCAGTTCGTCGAAGCCGATGGCGACCGCGTCCTGCATCTGCTCGGCCAGCACGCCAAGGCCGGAGCCGAGGATCATGGCCACGCGCGGCGCGAAGCCTGGTTTGCGGGCGCGGATGATGTCGGCAGCTTCAAATGGGGTGTTAGAGAACATGGGTTTTCCTTGTTTGTTCGCGATGTGGGTAGGGCTGCGCGGCGCGGCCTTTGCAGGCGCTGCGGCGGCAAATGGGACAATCGGTGTCGCTTGTTAAGTATTATAACTATGCATGAGGGGCTATATGTATGGCAAATACCATTTTTCTTGCCTATTTATATGGTATTGATATAAATTGGAAGCCATGCCTGTTGGATCGTGGCAACACCAAGTAGCATTTAGTCGATAGTGCCACCTAATGATTGATTGACATCAATAGGACATCTGTCTACCATCAAAGACAATTGTTTAATTGATTGCCCATCGTGACCGAACTATCAAAAAAAGACCAGTTGTACGAGCTCATCCGGGCAAATCCCTTCATTTCGCAGCAGGACCTGGCGGTGCAGCTGCGCCTGTCGCGCTCGGCTGTCGCCGGCTACATCGCGGGTTTGATCCGCGACCGGCGCCTGCTCGGCCGCGCCTACGTGCTGCCCGATAACCGGCCCATCGTCTGCCTGGGCGCCGCCAATCTGGACCGCAAGCTGCGCTCGAACGCCACCCTCAAGATGGGCACCTCGAACCCGGCGCGCCAGGACGAATCCTTCGGCGGCGTGGCCCGCAACATCGCCGAGAACCTGGCGCGCTTGTCGACGCCGGTGTCCCTGATCACCGTGATCGGCGACGATACCTCAGGCAAGGCGCTGCTGGCGCACGCCGAAACGGCCGGGATCGACGTACGCGGCACGCTACGCCTGCAGGGCGTCTGCACCGGCACCTACACGGCGGTGCTGGACGACCACGGCGAGATGATGCTGGCCCTGGCCGACATGGCCCTGTACGACTCCCTCACCCCCGCCTTCCTCGACAGCCGCCAGCCACAGCGCAATGTAGCGGCGCTGACCGTGGCCGACATGAACCTGCCGATGGAAACGCTGCAGCTGCTGCTGGCCGACGCCGCACGCGACGCGATTCCGCTGGTGATCGTGGCGGTGTCGCAGCCGAAGATGGCGCGCCTGCCGCAAGACCTGCACGGCCTGCGCCTGCTGATCCTGAACCAGGGCGAACTTGAAACGCGCGTCGGGCGCGCCGTCAGGACCGAAGCCGAACTGCTGGCGGCCTGCCGCGAAGTGCAGGCCCAGGGCGCGCAGGACGTGATCGTCACGCGCGGCGGCACGGGCGTGGCGTACACCACGCCGGGTGGCCTGGCCCACCTGGAAGCACCGGACGCGCATATCGTCGACGTCACCGGCGCCGGCGACGCGTTTTCGGCCGCCGTCTGCTGGTCGCTGTTCCACGGCAGCGACGACCTGTCGCTGGCATGCCGCCGCGGCCTGCGCCTGTCGGCCATGACGCTCGAATGCGAAGAGACAGTCTGCCCTTACCTGTCGGCCGATATCCTGGCCGAAATTCACAATTTTGACGGCGTGCCCAGCGTGCCGCAGTCGTTCAACGCCCTCTACCAGGACTGACCATGCACCAGTATCTCCTGTTGTCGCCTGAAGTGGCGGCCGCGCGCACTGCCGGCAAACCGATCGTCGCACTCGAGTCGACCATCATTTCGCACGGCATGCCCTACCCGCAGAACGTGACGACCGCGCGCGAAGTGGAAGACATCATCCGCATGGCGGGCGCGGTACCGGCCACCATCGCCATCATCGACGGCAAGATCTGCGTCGGTCTGGACGCGCATCAGCTGGAACTGCTGGGCAGCTCGCCCGACGCCATGAAAGTGAGCCGGCGCGACCTGGCCTACGTGCTCTCCACGCGCCGCCTGGGCGCGACCACTGTAGCCGCGACCATGATTTGCGCGCAGCTGGCCGGCATTTCGGTGTTCGTCACCGGCGGCATCGGCGGCGTGCACCGCGGCGCGGAAACGAGCTTCGACATTTCGGCCGACCTGCAGGAACTGGCGCACACCAGCGTGGCCGTGGTCTGTGCCGGCGTCAAATCGATTCTCGACATCGGCCTCACGCTCGAATACCTGGAAACGCACGGCGTGCCGGTGGTGAGCGTTGGCCAGGATGCCTTCCCCGCCTTCTTCACGCGCGACAGCGGCTTTGCGGCCGACTTCCGCCTCGATTCGGCGACCGAACAGGCGGCCTTCATTCAGGCCAAATGGGCGCTCGGCCTGCAGGGCGGCGTGGTGGTCAGCAATCCGGTGCCGGAATCGTTCGCCATGCCGAAGGAAGAGATCGACCGCATCACCGAGCAAGCCTTGAGCGAAGCCGATGCCCAGGGCGTGACCGGCAAGAAGGTCACGCCGTTCCTGCTGGCCCGCATCAAGGAACTGACCGAAGGACGCAGCCTGGCGACCAACATCGCGCTGGTCAAGCACAATGCGCAGGTGGGCGCCGCATTGGCGGTCGCGCTGCGCGACACGCCCGGCCTGCAACCCGCTTAATTTCGCATCATGTCCATCGACCTGAAACAGCTTAAGTACTTCCTCGCGGTCGCCGAGGAGAAAAGCTTCAGCCGCGCCGCCGAGCGCCTGCACATTTCACAGCCGCCGCTCAGCCAGCAGATCATGAAACTGGAGAGCGAGCTGGGCGTGCGCCTGTTCGCGCGCACCACCCGCACCTTCGAACTGACGGTGGCCGGCAAGGCGCTGATGGGCGAAGCGTCGGACATGCTGGCCAAGATGCGCATGACGATCGACACCATCCGCCAGATCGACCGAGGCGAAGTGGGCCGGCTGCGGGTCGGCATCGTCGGTTCGGCCATGTGGGGACCGATTCCCAGCCTGCTGGAAGAATTCCAGACCAAGTTCCCGCGCGTGACCTGGACCCTGCACGAGTCCGGACCGAACGTGCAGTACGACGCGCTGCGCGCCAAGCAGATCGATGTCGGCTTCTGGCGCGAGCCCAAGCTCGACGAGGACGACCTCAAGAACGACCACCTCAAGCAGGAGCTGTGCTTCCGCGAGAACGTGTGCGTGGCGGTCAACGAGCATCACCCGCTGGCCACCCAGCCCTACATCGAACTGACCGATATCCGCGATGAGCCGATGCTCACGCTGGCGCTCGACAAATCGGCCTTCCCGCGCTATCTGATCCAGTGCTGCGTGAAGGCGGGCTTCCAGCCGACGATTTTCCAGGAAGCGTCCGAGCCGCAGACTTTGCTGGCGATGGTGGGCGCAGGACTGGGCGTGGCCCTGATGCCGGAGACGACCAGCCGGATCGGGTGGCCGGGGGTGATTTTCCTGCCGATCAAAACCAATCCGCCGTCGGCCAATCTGTACATCACCTACACCACCTTGGATGATGCGCCTGTGGTGCGGGCATTCCTCAATATTCTCAATCCCCCAACGCCGTAAGGCTAGTGCGTGGCGCCGCCCTTTTCGCGCACGTCTTTCGTCGCAGTCAGCGCCACGTCCACAGCGATTTTCAATCCCCGCACCACCTCGGCCAGCGCCATGCTGGCCGTCCCCGGATGGCGCGCCGCCTGCTCCGGCAGATAGGGAATATGAATAAAGCCAGCCTTCACCTGCGTCCCGACGGTCCGATGCATCAAGCCATAAAACACGTGATTGCACACAAACGTGCCGGCCGTCTGTGACACCGACGCCGGAATGCCGTCCGCGCGCAGCGCGCTGACAATCGCCTTGATCGGCAGGGTCGAAAAGTAGGCAGCCGGTCCGCCCGCGACGACCGGTTCGTCCACCACTTGGCGCTGCGCGTTGTCCATGATCGGCGCGTCATCCACATTGATGGCCACCCTCTCTACCGACATGTCGATCCGCCCGCCGGCCTGCCCGACCGCGATCACCAGCGCCGGATCGTATTGCGCGATCGCTTCGCCGATGGCGCGATTCGCCTCGCCGAATACGCAGGGCAGCTGCACCGCCCGCACCACATAGCGCTCGCCGTTCCAGCCGTCGAGCGCCCGCACCGCCTCCCACGCGGGATTGACGGTCTCCTTGTTGAACGGCTCGAAGCCGGTCAGCAGCACGGTTTTGTTCATTTGTGACCCATCAAAAAATACAGCAGGAAGATGTTTGCCACCAGCAGGGGCAAGGCGGTCGGTATCTGCGCCTTGATCACGGCATTCTTGTCGGGCAGCTCCAGCAGCGCCACCGGCACGATGTTGAAGTTGGCCGCCATCGGCGTCATCAGGGTACCGCAATAGGCGCTGAACATGCCGATCGCCGCCATCACGGCCGGGTTGGCGCCGTACACGCCGACCAGGATCGGAATCCCGACGCCGCCCGCCATGACCGGGAAAGCCGCAAAGCCGTTACCCATGATGATAGTAAACAGCGCCATCCCCACGCAGAACACCGCCACGGCCACCAGGCGCGAATCCATGTTGATGTAGGTGGTGGTGATGTGGGCCACTGCCTTGCCCACGCCCGCTTCCGCGAACAGCAGTCCCAGCACCGCCAGCATGTGCGGCAGCACCACCGCCCAGCCCATGGCGTCGGCCAGGCGGCGCCATTCGCGCATGCCCTGCACCGGCGTCGAGCGCGTCATCGCGCACGCCACGCCCACCGCCAGCAGCGAGGCGCAGCCCAGGCTGACGATGGTCAGGTGCTTGGGATCGAGCAGCGGCATGGCGCCGATCTTCACGTCCTTGAGCAAGGTCGAGCCGATCATCGTTACCACCGGGATGATCAAGGCGGGAATGAACAGGCGGTGCCCGAGCCGGCGCGCGCTGACCGCGCGCTCCTCTTTCGCAAGACTCCCGTAGCTGCCCAGCGACACACCGCCGAATCCGGCGATCAGCGCCATCGACACCATGATCAGCCCGGCCAGCGCCGGCGCCATGACGTCGCCACCGAGGTACACCAGCGCGTACAAGGCCCAGAACAGCGAGGTCGAATAGCGCTTGGGATTGGCCGCGTCGCGCAGCGACATGACGGCGGCCACCGCCATCATCGCGCCCAGCACAACATAGAAGTGTTCGAGCCGGATCACTTGCCCTCTCCTTCGCGTCGGATTGCCACGTCAAGGCGGGTCAGGTTCCAGGCGTGGATGAAGAAGGCGCAGACGGCGGTCGGGATGCCCCACAGCGCGATGTCGAGCGGATTGACGGCGATGCCTTCGGCCGCCAGGATGGTTTGCATCAGCACGATGGCGCCGAAAGCGACGAACACGTCCTCGCCGAAGAACAGACCGACGTTGTCGGTGGCTGCCGCCATCGCGCGGATGCGGTAGCGCAGCTTGTCGCTCAGGGTGCCGTTACGCGCTTCGGCCGCGCCTTCGGCCATCGGCACCACCAGCGGACGCACCATCGAGGCGTGTCCGCCCAGGCTGGTCAGCCCGAAGGCGGCCGAAATCTCGCGCACGGCCAGGTAGACGATCAAGAGGCGCCCGGCAGTGGCGGCGCGGATCTTCGCGATCGACGCTTGCGCGTGTTCGCGCAGGCCGAAGCGTTCGAGCAGGCCGATCGCCGCCAGCGGCAGCAGCAAAATCATGGGCAGGTTGCGCGTTTTAAGGAAGGCGCTGCCCAGCGAAGCGAGGATCGCTTCTACCGGCATCGCGGCAGCCAGCCCCGTGGCGGCACAGGCGGCGATCACCACCAGCACCGGGTGCGCCCGCAGCACGAAACCGACGACAATCACGGCAACCCCGATGAGTGGCCACAGGTTGACTGCTGCTTGCATGAACTCTCCCGACTTGATCAGATAGGCCGCGCCATCTTACCGGAAATGCCGCGCCCATAAAAAAACCCCGCACACCTTGCGGTGCGCGGGGCTCGTCAGCTTGGCAGAAAACGCGCTTAGAACGTGGCGCGGAACTGGGCGCCGTACGAGCGTGGCTCGTTGACGATACCGGTCAGGTTGTTGAAGTTGATCGCGCCCAGCAACTGCACCTTGTTGGTGATGTTGCGGCCATAGATCGACAGCTCGTAGTTATCCCACTTGTAGCCGAACCGCAGACCGCCTTCGAGCAGCGACTTGGCCTTGAACTCCACCGCTTCGTCGAGGAAGAAGTTGTAGGTGCTGCGATACGACCAGTCGGTGAAGGCGTAGATCTCGCCCTTGCCGAACGGCTGGCTGTAACGCAGGGTGAAGTTGCCCTGCCATTTAGGCGCGCGCGGCAGCGGGTTGCCGTTGACCAGGGCCAGGCCCGGGCTGCCAGGCACCGTCGGATTGGTGTGGGTGCACGGTGCGCCGCACACCTGGATCGCCAGGTTCGGATCCTTGATCTCGGTGTCGTTGTAGCTGCCGCCGATCGACGCCGCCAGGCCGTCGGCCAGGTTGGCCTGGAAGTCGAGTTCGACACCCTGGCCGATTGCCTTGTCAGCATTGATCAGCTTGTTCTCGTTGATGCCGCCCGAGGTCGCCGTCAGCTGCAGGTCCTTGACCTGGAAGCGGTAGACGCTGGCCGACAGACGCGCGCGGCGGTCGAACAAATCTTGCTTGACGCCCGCTTCGACCGAAATCACTTTTTCGGAATCGGCGGTGCTCGGCTGGCTGCCGGTGCCGAACAGGCGGCCCTGGACCGACGGTGCGCGGTAGCCCGAAGCGGCGCGTGCGAACAGATTGGTTTCGCGGCTCAGCACGTAAGTGCCGGACAGGTCCCAGCTGACGTTGGTGGCCGACAGGTTGCGTACCAGCTTGCCGCTGGTGCTAGGCGTATTGCCCGGCTCGACGCGCTCTGCCACGAAGTCCTTCTTGTCGTTGGTGTAGCGCAGGCCGGCGCGCAGCTTGAGGCGGTCGCTGACGGTGTAGTTGAGCGAGCCGAATGCCGCCCAAGCCTTCGAATCCTGGGTCTGGGTCGAGTAGTTCGGGCTTTGCGGATTGCCGGCGGTGAGCGAATCGAAGGCGATACTGTCGATCGACATCTGCTCGTCGAAGTAGAACAGGCCGCCGATCCAGTTCAATGGACCCTTGTAGTTCGACTCGAGGCGCACTTCCTGCGTGATCTGGTGGTGATCGCGCAGGATGTCGGCGGTTTCGACCGTGAACGGAATGAAGCCAGGGCCCATCGGTGGCGCGTAGACGGCGCCGTAGCCGCCGTCGACGTCGCCGCGGCTGTAGATGTCGGCCTTTTCGTAGCCGGTGATCGAATGCAGCGTCAGATCGTTCAGGTTCCATTTCAGGCGAATGCTGCCGCCCTTGGTCTTGAGGCGCTGCTCGTTGCCGCCGTCGGTCGGGTAAGAGTTGTAGTCGAAATTGTCGACCAGGTCGTTGGTACCCGGCTTGATGATATTGGCGCGGAACAGGGTCGCGCTGCCGTCATAGTCGCGCATGTGGACGTTGAACAAGGCGCTGAAATTCGCGCTCGGCTTGACCAGCAGCTGCAGGCGGGCGGCGTTGTCGTCGTAGCCTTCGAAGTCCTTGGTCGGTGCGCCCGGACGATCGTTGTGGACGCGGTCGCCGCGGTGCTGGCTTTGCAGCGATACGCGCGCTGCCATGGTGTCGGAGAGCGGGATGTTGTACGCGCCTTCCAGGTTGCGCACGCTGTAGTTGCCCAGGCCGCCGGCGAAGTAGCCTTCGGTCTTGCCGATCACCGGCTTGGCCGAGTCGAACTTGATCACGCCGGCTGGCGAGTTGCGGCCGAACAGGGTGCCCTGTGGTCCGCGCAGCACTTCGATTTGATCCACGTCAAACACCGGGAAGCCCTTGAGCATCGGGTTTTCCTGGACCACGTCGTCGAATACGAGGCCCACAGGCTGCGATGCATTCAGGTCGAAGTCGGTATTGCCCATGCCGCGGATGTAAAAGCGCGGGAAGCTGCGGCCGTAGTCCGATTCGATCTGCACGCTTGGCGTGCGGCCCGACAGGAAGCGGATGTCCTGGCCGCTGGCGGTCAGCACGTCGAGCTTTTCGCCCTTCAGGGTGGCGATGGCCATCGGCACATCCTTGATGTTCTCGGCGCGGCGCTGCGCGGTCACGATCACAGTTTCCAGCTGGCCAGCCTTGGCCGGTTCGGCCGGCGCCGCTTCTTGCGCGAAGGCGCCGTGCAGCGGGAACGCGCTGGCCACTGCCAGTGCGATGAGCGAACGCGTCGCGAAGTGCCTGTTTTTCATTGTCATTCCTGAACCCCTTGGGTGGTTTTCGATAAATGCATTTCCGGTTTCATACGGGCGCGATGCTGCACCGCACAAAGCCATTCTTCCTACTGTCGTTCACGGGATAGTTTCTGCTATGCCATGTAAGTGATTTTGCATCGTAGCATGAAAAGAAATGACGAGAAAACAGCGTAAATGTCTTTTCATTTATATATTGAGAATATAAATGACGAACTAAAATCGTATTTGCCATACATATTGGCGCTGGTGCATAGTTCTAAAGCTGTGCTGAAGCCGTCTGGCGCAACGCAGCAACATTATGAAGAGACAGGCTCCCGGGCAAGCGGCCAGCATGGCCATTTCTTGCACCGGCAAAAGAGTTGAGCAATAGCTAAGTTCGTCGCGTAAACCATACGGTGCACGCGCGCTCGGCTGTTGCATCAATACGACAAGACTAGCCGCCAGGAAGTAAGTCAATGAACGAAACAAGCGCATACACGAGCCGACTCAAGGCAGTTGCCGACCTCGGACAACAGGTCTGGCTGGACAATCTGAGCCGCGAACTGATCACTTCCGGCGCCCTCGCGGCGTGGATCGCCGACGACGGCATCCAGGGCGTGACCTCGAATCCTTCGATCTTCTTCAATGCGATCAGCAAGGATCCGGCTTACCAGGCCGCCCTGCCCGCGCTGCGCGCCGCGCATGCGGACCCGGAAGCGCGTTTCGAAGCGCTGGTGCTGCCCGACGTGCAGCGCGCCTGCGACCTGTTCGCCGACCTGTACACCGAGTCCGACGGCAAGGCCGGCTTCGTCAGCTTTGAAGTCACCCCGCGCCTGGCGCACGACGCCGCCGGCACCGTGAGCGAAGCAAAGCGCCTGTGGGCAGCGATCGCGCGCCCGAACGCGATGATCAAGATCCCGGCCACCGAGGCGGGCATCGCCGCGCTGGAAGAAGTGATCTTCGCCGGCATCAACGTCAACGTCACCCTTATTTTCGGACCCCGCCAGCTGGCGGCCGTGCGCGCGGCGCACCGCCGCGGCCTGGCGCGCCGCCTGGAAGCGAAGCTGTCGGTACAGCGCATCGCCAGCGTGGCCAGCGTGTTCATCAGCCGCGTGGACGCGGCCGTGGACGCCCTGCTGCCGCCAAGCGCTGCCCACCTCAAGGGCAAGGCCGCCATTGCCCAGGCCCGCCTGGCGTGGCATGAAGTGCAAAACGACGGCGGCTTCGCCGTGTTCACCGCCTTCGGCGCGACCCCGCAATGGCTGCTGTGGGCCAGCACGGGCACCAAGGATCCGGCCATGCGCGACGTGACCTACGTGGAAGAATTAATCGGCGCCGGCACCGTCAATACGGTGCCCGACGCCACCCTGCTCGCCTTCCGCGACCATGGCGAAGCGCGCGCATCGCTGGCCGAAGGAGTCGACGAAGCGCGCGGTCTGCTGGCGCAGCTGGGCCGCCATGGCATCGAACTCGATACAATTGGTAACGACCTGCTGGGTAAAGGACTGACACAATTCGAGCAAGCCCATGCCAATCTGCTTGCGTTGCTAGCGTAAAAGGCCCAATGCCCTTGTTGTGCCGGGTACAATATCGATATTCCAGGAGCTAACCTAATGAAACTTAAGCAACTCAGCATCATGATGGCAACGCTGTGCGTCGCAGCCGGCGCCTCCGCCGCCGATCCCAAGCTGGCTATCGTGTACGACGCCGGCGGCAAGTTCGACAAATCGTTCAACCAGTCCGCTTTCGAAGGCGCCGAGCGCTTCAAGAAAGAAACCGGCATCAAATACATCGAAGCGCAAGCCTCGTCCGACACCCAGGCCGAGCAAGTGCTGCGCGGCCTGGCGCGCAAAAAGCTCGACCTGATCGCCTCCATCGGCTTCTCGCAGACCCAGGCCGTGCAAAAGGTCGCGGCCGAATTCCCCAACGTGCGCTTCGTGCTGATCGACGGCACCGCCAAGGGCAACAACGTGAACTCGGTCTTGTTCAAGGAAGAAGAAGGCTCCTACCTGGTCGGCCTGGCTGCGGCCATGGCATCGAAGACCAAGAAGATCGGCTTCGTCGGCGGGATGGACATTCCCCTGATCCGCACCTTCTCGTGCGGCTACTTCCAGGGCGCCAAGGCGGCCAATCCGAAGATCGAAACCTTCAGCAACATGGTCGGCACCACCGCCGCAGCCTGGAACGATCCGGCCAAGGGCGGCGAGCTGGCGCGCGCGCAGTTCGACCGCGGCGTGGACGTGGTGTTCGCCGTGGCCGGCGGCAGCGGCATGGGCACCCTGCAGACGGCCAAGGAAAAAGGCAAGCTGGCCATCGGCGTCGACTCCAACCAGAACTACCTGCATCCGGGCTCGATGCTGACCTCGATGGTCAAGCACGTTGACCAGGGCATCTATGATTCGTTCATGCAGATGAAGAACGGCACCTGGAAACCGGGCGTGACCTTCAAGGGCTTGAAAGAAGGCGGCGTGGATTGGGCGCTGGACAAGGATAACCGCGCGGTCGTCACGCCGGAAATCGAAAAGCGCGTCAACGAAGCGAAGGCCAACATCATCAACGGCAAGGTCAAGGTCCACGACTACCGCACCAACAGCGCCTGCCCGGTCTGATTTTTTCGTCCTCATTCAAGAGCGCGCCGCGCCGGTTTTCCGGTCCGGCGCGCTTTTGAAATTAACCTTTCATCCTCTATGCAGCCAGCTGTAGAATTTCGCAATATATGCAAGGCCTTCGGGGCCGTGCAGGCGAACGCCGACGTCAGCTTCTCGATCGCCAAGGGCGCCATTCACGGCGTGATCGGCGAGAACGGCGCCGGCAAGTCGACCCTCATGAGCATCCTGTATGGCTACTACAATGCCAACAGCGGGCAAGTCCTGATCGACGGCCAGGTGCAGGACATCCGCACCAGCCATGAGGCGATCGCGCTGGGCATCGGCATGGTGCACCAGCACTTCATGCTGGTCGAGAATTTCACCGTCCTCGACAACGTCATGCTGGGCACCGAAGGCGGCTTCAAGCTCGCCTCGCACCGCGCCGTGGCCGAAGCGAAGCTGCGCGAAATCTGCACCCGCTACCGGCTCGACGTCGACCCGCTGGCCAAGATCGAAGACCTGTCGGTGGGCGCCCAGCAGCGCGTTGAAATTCTCAAGCAGATCTACCGCAGCGCCAACATCCTGATCCTGGACGAGCCGACCGCCGTGCTGACGGCCCAGGAGACGGCGTCGCTGTTCGAAATTCTGCGGCTGTTCAAGGAACAGGGCAAGACCATCATCCTGATCACCCACAAGCTGGGCGAGATCATGGAAATCACCGACCAGGTCACCGTCATGCGCGGCGGGCGCGTGGTGGGCGCGGTCGACACGGCCAACACGTCCAAGGAAGAACTGGCCAACATGATGGTGGGCCGTCCGATCCAGAGCGAACTGCCGCGCGCGCCCTACAACCCGGGCGCCACCGTGCTCAAGGTCGAACAGCTGCAACTGAAGGACAAGGCAGGCGTGCGCCTGTTGGCCGACATCGACTTTGAACTCAAGGCCGGCGAGATCGTCGCCATTGCCGGCGTGTCCGGCAACGGCCAGAGCGAATTGATGCATATCCTGTCGGGCATGCGCCTGCCGACCGGCGGCAAGGTTGCCTTCCTCGGCACCGACCTGCCCTTCGCCGGCCGGCATGATGCCGACGGCCTGCCGGCCACCCTGCGCATCCTGGGCATCGGCCATGTGCCGGAAGACCGCCTGCGCGACGGCTTGATCAAGGATTTCTCGGTCATGCAGAACACCGTGTTCGGCTACCAGGACCGGGTGAAGAACCGCTGGGGCCTGCTCGACCTGAAAGCCATCGCCGCGCGCTGCGCCGATCTGCTGCGCGTGTTCGATGTGCGTCCGGCCAATCCGGACCTGCGTATCGGCCTGCTCTCGGGCGGCAACCAGCAAAAGGTGGTGATCGCGCGCGAAGTGTCGGCCAAGCCGAAGCTGATGCTGGTCGGCCAGCCCACGCGCGGGGTCGATATCGGCACCATCGAATCGATCCACACCCAGCTTTTGCGCATGCGCGACGAAGGCGTGGCCATTTTGCTGGTGTCGGTGGAACTGGAAGAGGTGCGGGCGCTGGCCGACCGCATCATCGTCATGTCCGGTGGCCGCATCACCGGAGAACTCAAGATTGAAGAATTCGATACCACCCGTATCGGCTTGCTGATGGGCGGGATGCACAAATCATGAAGATCACAGAACTCCCGCGCTGGGCCACGGGCTTCGCCCTGCCCGTCCTGAACCTGCTGTCGGCCTTGCTGGTCGCCGCCCTGGTTATCCATCTGCTGGGCGAGAGCCCGGTCGAATCGCTCAAAATCCTGATCGACAGCGCCGTCATCAACCCGGAAGGCTTGTCGTACACGCTGTTCTACGCCAGCACCTTCATCTTCACCGGCCTGTCGGTGTCGATCGCCATGAAGGCGGGCCTGTTCAACATTGGCAGCGAAGGCCAGCTGTATGTGGGCGGCCTGGGTCTGACCCTGGTCATGCTGATGCTCGACGCGTCGCTGCCGGGCTGGCTCCTGATTCCCGCCGCGATGATCGGCGCCGCCGTCTTCGGCGCGGCCTGGGCGTTCTTGCCCGGCTATCTGCAGGCCAAGCGCGGCAGCCATGTCGTGGTCACCACGATCATGTTCAACTTCATCGCCGCCGATCTGATGAACTTCCTGATCAACAAAATGATCCCGGAAGGCCAGCAGAACCCGGCCAGCCGCGTGTTCGCCGCCGCCGCCGAGATGCCGCGCCTGGCCAACTGGTTCCCGGTGCTGGGCGACACTCCGCTCAACATCAGCTTCCTGATCGCGATCGCCGCGCTGGCCATTTACGGCGTCGTGGTGTGGCGCTCGTCGTGGGGCTACAAGCTGCGCGCCACGGGGCTGAACCAGCACGCAGCCCACTACGCGGGCGTGAAAATCAGCAGCATGATCATCATCGCCATGCTCATTTCGGGCGCCCTGGCGGGCCTGGGCGCGGTCAATTCGATCATGGGGTCGACCCACTACCTGTCGCTCAATTTCCCCGCCGGCGCCGGCTTCATCGGCATCGCCATTGCGCTCATGGGACGCCAGCATCCGGTCGGCATCTTCCTGTCGTCCGTGCTGTTCGGCGCCCTGATCCAGGGCGGCTTCGACCTGTCGCTGGAAAAACCGAATATCCCGCAAGAGACCTTCATTTTCATTCAAGGTTTGATCATCCTGTTCTGCGGCGCGATGGAGAATCTGTACGCGCCCGCACTGCTCAAGATGCTCAACCTGCGCAAAGGATAAGCCATGGACGACTTCCAATTTGCCAGCATCATCGTCTCGACCATCCGCAACGCGCCGGTTCTGATTTTCGCCGCCATGGCCGGCCTGTTCGCCGAACGCAGCGGCGTGATCGACCTCGCACTCGAAGGCAAGATCCTGGCCAGCGCTTTCGTCTCGGCCGCCGTCGCCTTCAGCACCAAGAACCCGTGGTACGGCGTGGCCGCCGGCATCGCCGTGTCGTCGGCGCTGGCGCTGCTGCAGGGTTTTGTGAGCATCACCCAGAAGGGCAACCAGCTGGTCGGCGGGATCGCGATCAACATCGCCATGAGCGGCCTGACCTTCGTCGTGGCCCAGTACTTCTATCAGCAAGGCGGGCGCACGCCGGACCTGGGCGAAGCGCGCCTGTTCGACATCGTCCTGCCGGGCACCGCCGCGGTGGCCGACATCCCCTTCCTGGGCTGGTTCTATGGCCACGTGATCGGCGGCCATACGGCGCTGGTGTACCTGGCCTTCGCGCTGATCCCGATCGTGCACTGGGTGATCTACCACAGCCGCTTCGGCCTGCGCCTGCGCGCCTGCGGCGAAAACCCGCACGCGGCCGATGCGGCCGGCGTGAGCGTCGAGCGCACGCGCTACATGGCGATGCTGGTGGCGGGCGTTCTGTGCTCGTTCTCGGGTGCCTATCTGGCGATCGTTCAAAGCGGCTTCTTCCTGCGCGATATGTCGGCCGGTGCCGGCTATCTGGCGCTGACCGCGCTCGTATTCGGCAACTGGCGCCCGATGTACACAGCGCTGGGCTGCATCATGTTCGGCTTCTTCAACGCAGTGCAGGTGCAGATGGAAGGCGTGGAATTGCCGGTCGTCGGGCGCGTTCCGGGCGCGCTGATTCACATGATTCCTTACGTGGTCACCGTGATTGTGCTGGCCGGGCTGATGGCCAAGTCGGTGGCGCCTAAATCGATCGGCAAGCCGTTCGTGAAATCGCGATGAGCACCATGTCCCGTGCTCTGCTCACCATTGCGCTGCTGGGCGGTGCCCACGGCGCGATGGCGCACGGATTACCGGTCGAACTGGTCAAGCCCTACTACACCTCCATCGTCAAGGCGTGCAGCGCGAAGGATCCCGCCAACGCGGCCCACTACCGCGCCGGCTTCAAGCGCATGCTGGCCGAGCATCCGGAGGCCGCCACCGCCGTCGTCGACAAGAAGGACTTTCCGAACCTGAAGCAGCAAATCGAGAAAGAAATGGCAGAGATGCCGGAGAAGACGCTTCTGCGAGAGTGCAATACCTTGTACGAGATCGCCGGCGAGGGTAAAACGGTTCCTGCCGCGCGATGATCTTTTCTCAGGTGTCGGCCAAACGCTTCCTGGTGACCGTCGACGATACCAAACGCGTGTTCGCGGCGGCGCCGCAACCGAAACAGCTTTGGCTGGTGGAAGGCGCGCAGCATATCGATCTGCATGCCTACAACACCGAAACTTACCAAAAGCGCATTGGCGCATTTCTGGCCGCCGCCCTGCGCAAATAAGGCCATTCAACTGCGCTCATCACTACGCGACTATTCGAAACTCCGTCGCCTTCGCCACAGGTCGAACCTGACTGCGTTCCCTTTTTAGATCGACGATACCGTAGTTGGACATGGTTTTTAACGTCCTGGACAAGTTGCTCGGCTTTCTTCCGGTTGCTATAGCCAACGCAGAGATCGACTGGGGCTGCGTTTCCAAAATTGCCCGCAGCAACGCGCGATTTTCATCGCTCAGTACTTCTGCCAACGATTTCATTGACGTGAACCAGACTTTGGGCTCATTGGGTTTCGGCTTATAAATGCCGCGCGCGATCGCAAGCACCCGCTCACGAATTTTCTCTTGCGGCATTATGCCGATGAAGATCGGTTTCATTGCGGCCCTACCGTAAAATGCGGTCCACGTCGGCAAAAAAATCAGTGATGAGCTGCTGCGCGTCCATGAATTCATACGGCACGCCTTGATCTGTGGGATGCCTATGCTTGTGGTCGAACGCGACGATGCGTCCCGCATACTAATAATCCTTGGGCGGCTTGACCAAATGGGCGTTGTCGTAACCGAGGATGCGCCTTCCAGACGGCTGATGCAGCGTCAAGGAATAACGAATGCCATGCGGAATCTCAACTGAGACCGCAACCTTTTTCGCTTCGATCTTGATCCAGTAGCCGCCGCCCTGATCGAGGATGCTGCCATCCAGATCCAATAAAGCCTCGATGGCGGCATCCATTTTCATGGGCCTAAATTATCATCTGTTGATATTCCACGTAGCACGCGAGACATCAACGACGACAGCCGCAGCACCCAGTGAGCTTGTGCTATGACTTGCCCTCGACGACCGAGACACGCTGGCCTAGCCGGTTCCCGATTTCCTCCACAAATGCGTCGGTCAGCGGCGGCCAGTTCGAAAACTCGAACGCCAGCATGACGAAGCCCAGATCCGGATCAGTCCAGAGCGGCAGTGCGCTGGCCGTGCCGCAGTGAGGGCAGGACAGCGCCTCCGCCTTCCCCTCCAACCATTCGCCGCCCGCGTGTTGAAACTCGCTGCTGGAAACAACTTGTGCGCAGGCCGGACACGGCACCGGGGCAAATTTCCCGCTCATGTTATAGATGACGGTCGGCCCCGCAGCCACGCGCACACCATTCATCCGCAAGCGGGAAAAATCGGCGAAATTGCCATTGCTGGCATCGGACTCGACGCCGCCGCAGGCGCGCATGAAATGACACCCCGGCTTGTAACACAGGCCTTCGCCCTGGCAACCGTCGCATTTCTGATCATCGATGATCTGCTCGCCGATCAGCCATGCGGCGATGGCGGCGCTCTTCTCGTGCGCCTGCTCCGCCGTGATGACTGCATGGCTCACTACTGCCTGATACCAATCGCTCAAATTTGCTCCTGAAGACCCATTCTCTGCCCATGTCCGCCCCCAGTGCGGATGGCCCCAATGGTCGCACTTTCGGCAGAACGCAACTCCATGACGATACTGGGAAAGTCGAGCTGCGCTTCCGCAATTCGTTCAGCGACGGCGCGGTAGGCTGCCAGGCTCGTCACCTTCCTGAATGCAAAGACAGATGGGGCGGCAACGACGATTAACAAAAGAAAGTGACCCAAACACGTTAAGACAATTCCGGTCACGACGGCGAACCAAAAGATAAATACCGGCGTGAGATACAGCAAGCGTTCCCCCGAATTGCGCTCCACGCGCACGGCTTGTTCTACAAGGTCATCGGGGAACTCAGTCCGAAATGCCACATAGTGGTAACGTCCAGGTGCAATGATTGCATTGGCGCGGATAGCAGAATTCGCTGGAAAATCCCGGAACGTCGATTCCAGCCCACCAAAAGCGATGTGCCCGTTCTTACAAGACAGCACGCCGACACGCTTGTCTTCTTCCACACAATACTGCTTTATCTGGGCCGGCACCGCTTCATCGACAGCCAGGTGCAGTAGATAGCCTCCATCGCTGTCATTGGGGAACCGGACAAGCCGCTCCTGTTCGACTAATTCCTGCAACCCCGCCTCTTTTGGGGGATACGCCGTTGGCAACGCATCGATATCGAAAAGCGCCATCTCGGCAACGTCGGTTCCTCCTGGAAGACGATAATAGGTCATGAACTGTGCTTATGCATAAATGGGATTTTCCCGATGACTTACCTCGTGCCGCAGAACGCGCGTCATCGCGCGACCATGCGAACCCAGGGGCTACTGCACGCCGGCCGGAAGGGGAAGGCTACTTCCCGCGATACGCCGCGCACAGCTTGTTCCCATCCGGATCGCGCACGTAAGCCAGGTGCAGCGTGCCCATGCTGCTCTCGCGCGGGCCCGGCGGACCTTCGATCGAGGTGCCGCCGTTGGCGACGGCGACATCGTGGAATTGCTTTACCTGTTCCGGCGACGTGCACTTGAAGCCGATGGTGCCGCCGTTGGCGAAGGTCGCGCTCTCGCCGTCGATCGGCTCGCCCACGCCAAAGCTCATGCCGTCGTGGCGGTAGAACAGGCGCGTACGGCCGGCGGCCGAGACATCCCGAAACGGCGCGGCCGCGCCCAGCATGCCGAGCACCGCGTCGTAAAAGCGCTGCGAACGTTCGATGTCGTTGGAGCCGACCATGATGTGACTGAACATAGAGTTCCTTTCGTTGTTAAATCGAGTAAGTTAGCGCGCCAGCTGGGCCGAGCGCTTGATGGTCCAGGCAAAACCGACGCCGACCGAGGCGCCCGTATTTTGCCTGAGCAGCGGGCTATCGCGATTGGCCGCACCGGCATAGCTTTCGTAGCGCACAAAGCCGAACAGGCGCAAGTCCGGCGTGACCAGGCGCGATGCGCTGGCGCCGGTGCGCACCAGCATCAGGCCCGATGCAGCTTCGTAAGCGGGACGCTCCGGGGTGGCGTACTGCGGCGCCACTTCGTAGAAGTAGCGGTTGATCTTGCGGTCGCCGAACACCATGCCGATGTTCGCGTCAAAAGTCCAGTCCTCTTGCGGGCCGCGCATTTCGTAGACCACCTTGGGCTCGAAGGTCCAGCCCTGGGTGCGCAGGCCCCCGCGCGCCTCGATTACCGCGCGCAGCGGAATGTCGAGCCGCAGGCGGCTATTGGCGGTCGGCTCGACCAGCTTGATTTTCATGCGCGGCCCCAGTTCGAGCAGCGTGCCCAGGTCCGGCATGCCGGCGCGCGCGGCGACGTCGTCGGAGCGGGCCGGCAGCGAGGCGGCCAGGCCCACGTCGAGTTCCACCCGCTCGCGGCGCACCAGGCGCGCGCCGATGCCCGACTGGTCGGCGCGCACCACTTCGCCGCGGTAGATCAGGAACGGCAGCACCAGGCTGCGCGTGGAGCGGTCCGACGATCCGGGATAGGCCGGGGTGCTGGCGGTCCCGCCCAGCACGCCCAATTCCCACAAGGGCAGGTTCTCGGTTGGAGCGGCTTGTACGGCCGGCGCCAGCGCACCGAGCAGCGCGCAGCAAAAGATCTGTTTTAAAGTCATGCGTGAGCCTGCAGTGATAACAGCATTTGTTCGAATTCGGCGATCGGTACCGGCTTGCCGTACAGGTAGCCCTGGAAGGCGCAGCAGCCGACCGACATCAAAAAGTCGGCCTGCGCCGCGGTCTCCACACCCTCGGCAATGACGTCCAGCCCCATGTGCTGGGCCAGCGCAACGATGGTGCTGGCGATGGCCGCGTCGTTGGCGTCCACGCACACGTCGCGCACGAAGGACTGGTCGATCTTGAGCTGGTCCAGCGGCAGCCGCTTGAGGTAGGACAAGGACGAGTAGCCGGTGCCGAAATCGTCGAGCGAGAAGCATACCCCATGTCGCTTGAGCGCGCTCATCTTGCCGATGATGCCTTCCACGTCGTCCATCAGCAGGCTTTCGGTCAGCTCCAGCTTGAGGTGGCGCGCGTCGGCGCCGCTGGCGGCCAGCGCACCCAGCACCTGCTCGACGAAATCGCTCTGGCGGAACTGGCGCACGCTGATGTTGACCGCGATCGACAGGTGCGCGGCCTGCTCCTCGCGGCCCCAGGCGGCCAGCTGGCGGCAGGCACTCTCCAGCACCCAGCGCCCGATCGGGATGATCAGCCCCGTCTCTTCGGTCAGCGGAATGAAGTCGTTGGGCGAGACCATGCCGCGCTCCGGATGCATCCAGCGCAGCAGCACTTCGGCGCCGGTGATGCGCCCGTTCATATCGCGCTGCGACTGATAATAGAGCACGAATTCGTCCTTCTGCAGCCCTTCGCGCAAGTCGCTCTCGAGGGCGGCGCGGGCCGATACCACGGTCTGCATGTGGGGGTCGAAAAAGCGCAGCGTATTGCGCCCGGCCGTCTTGGCGTTGTACATGGCCAGGTCGGCGCGCTTCATCAGTTCGTCGATCGTGTGCGAGCCGCCCTCGAACAGGGTGATGCCGATGCTGGACGTGCTTTGGTGGCGCCGCCCGGCCAGCTCATAGGGCGCGGCCAGCGCGCCGAGGATCTTGCGCCCGATCGCTTCGGCCTGGGCGGCCGCATCGCCCACGTCGTGGCCCAGGCCTTCGAGCATGACGACGAATTCGTCGCCGCCCAGGCGCGCCACGGTATCGCCTTCGCGGATGCAGCGCACCAGGCGCTCGCCCACCTGCTGCAGCAGCAGGTCGCCCATGTCGTGGCCGAGCGTGTCGTTGAGGGTCTTGAAGTTGTCCAGGTCGATGAACAGCAGGCCGCCGGCACGTCCGCTGCGGTTCGAGCCGATCATGGCATGGCGCAGCCGTTCGATCAGCATGCGCCGGTTCGGCAAATGGGTCAGCGGATCGTAGAATGCCAGGCTGCGGATCTCTTCTTCGGTGGCCACGCGCTCGCGTTCAACGGCGGCCAGGGTGTCGAGCATGCCGTTGATCGATGCGCCCAGGGCGCCGATTTCGTCGCTGCGGCCAAGGCCGGCGCGTACATTGCGCTGCCCCTTGTGCACGGCGTTGGCCACCACCATCAGCTGGCGCAGGCCGCTGGTCAGGCCGGCGGCGATCAGCATCGCCAGCAGCATCGCAAACGCGATGGCAAAGGCGCCCACGAAGTAGCCGCGCCGCGCCACGGCCGCCAGATTGTCCTGCATCTGGGCCCGGCCCCAGCCGATGCGCACCCACCCCAGGTGGCGGCTGCCGGCGAACACCGGTTCGGCGGCGTCGACCAGGTCCGCGTTGTCGACCAGGAGCGCTGGCTGCGGCACCGGCCGCGCCAGCAGCGCGCGGCTGACCGGGTCGTCGACCGCCATCCCGATATTTTGGACGTCGTTGGAGGCGAACACCCGGCCATCGCGCCCGAGCACCATGGCGTAGCGGATGTTGGGGTTGCGCGCGATGCTGTGCAATTCCATCTGCAGGCCGGCCAGGTCGTTGGCCACCAGCCAGGCCGTGCTGCCCACCGCCAGCATGTGGGCCAGGTCTTCGGCGCTGCGCCGGCTCTGATCTGCCAAAAAGGCCGACTGGTGCTGCACCAGGCCGTAGCCGAAGGCGAACATCACCAGCCCGGTCGCGAGCGCGAAGGCAAGGGCCAGCTGGCGGCGGATGGTCCCGCAGGCCAGCGCGATCAGGCGCTCAAGGACGCGCATCCGTATCGTCCGGGAAGGCTTGCCTGTATTTGTCGAGGAAGATGCGCACCACGTCGTAGTCTTCGGCCCGCGCCGGCTCAAAGCGCGTGACCGGCACCTTGGCCAGCAGCGCGCGGCCGTGATCGGTGTCGTGCAGCTCGGCCAGCAGCCGCCCTACCCGGCGCACCAGGTCGGGCGGAACGTCGTCGCGCGCCACGATCGCCTGGTTGACCAGCGATTCGGTGGGAAAACGCACTTCGAGCTGCTTCGCTTCTTCGGGGTGCTGACGCTGGAAGGTAGCCCAGGCCAGGGGCCAGGTGGCGCCGGCGTCGACGCTGTTCATGTAGACCGCCATGATCGAGGCGTGCTGCGAGCCGACATAGTCGACCTGCAGGTCGTGCGCCGGATCGACCCCTGCCTGCTTGAGCTGGAGCTGGGTCATCATGGTGGCCGCCAGCGCCGACTTGGGCGGAAAGCAGACCTTCTTGCCGCGCAGGTCGGCCAGGCTGGTCACGGGGCTGCCCTTGCGCACCACCCAGATGCCGCGGAAGGCGTCGTCGTCGCCCATCTTGGCAAAGATGCGGTAGCCGCTGTGGCGCACGGCGCGCCAGCTGTGATAGGGGTTGGACAGGGCGAAGGCGAAGTTGCGCGCTTCGAGCTGCTGCTCGTGCTCGGCCAGGCCGCGCGGCACTTCGAGCACCAGGCGCGCGTCGGGCAGGCCGGCATTGAGCTGGTCGACGATCGGCTGGAACACGTCGTAGATGTCGCGAAAGTTCGACATCGGGGTCACCGCGAAGGTGTATTCGGGCAGTTTGGCCAGGCGCGCAGGCGCGACCAGCGTCGGCGCGTAGCCGGTGTCAGGCGCCTGCTTGCCGCACGCGGCCAGCAGGCAGCACAGCAGCCCCAGCCAGCGCCATCGGATGTTCGCCCAGCGGTCCATGATTGTCCCCAGTCAATCCACCAGGGAAAGTATCCCCAGTGTTCGGGCTCAAGTCAACCGCCACACCTGGCCCAGGGTCGATGGCAAAGCGTCAGGGCCAGATCGACTGCAGCAGCCAGGCCAGGTGGTAGCCGCCCTTGACCAGCTGGGTGCGCGCCAGGTCGGAGCTGGGCACCGGGTAGTTCGGGCCCATCTCGAGCGCGAACTTGTATTCCATCTCGCCGCGCTTGTTGGGCTGGCCGTCGCGCTTGCCGACCGTGACATCGCTGTACGCGAGCTTGGACGCGGCCAGCGCGTCGTCGGCCCACTGGTAAGGCCAGGTGACCGGGTCGCCCGTGTTGCGGGCCACCTTGATCTGGCTCTCCATCTTGCTGTCAATCATCTTTTGGGCGAACTCGTCGGCCGTGCGGGTGCTGCTGCGCCGCATCGCGTAGTCGACCACGGTGCTGTCCCAGTAGCTGTGGAAAGGCTTGGTCGGCCATTTCTTGGCGCCTTCCGGCAAGGGCTTGGCTTCGCCGGCGATCAGCGGCTTGGCCAGGCGTTCGAGCTTGTCGTCGTCGAGCAGCAGGCTGTTGCCGCCGCGCGACTCGAACAGGCTGACCGAATCGATGTCGGACTTTTTCTCGGGCACGGCGAACATGCCGTCGACGCTCACGTACGCCGAGCCCATGTGCAGCGGCTGGTGGATGTCGCCCGTCATGTGCGCCACCAGCAGCAGCGCCTGGCGGCGCGTGAGCTGGTGCGGGTTGAGCGCCGGATCGGTCTTGCCCTGCAGGACGGCGATCGCTTGCTTCAAGGTCTGGACGATGTCGACGTCGGAGCCGCCCACGATGCCGTCGTGGTAGTGCAGGTACTGGAACGGCACATTGGCGTAGTGGTATTCGTTGTGACGCGGGTTGGCGTCGGTATAGGCTTGCTGCTCGGCGGTGGCGGGCGGGTAGCCGACGCCGGCCTTGGCCGAATCGGCCCAGTTGGTGATCGATTCGAGGCTCTCGCCGGGCAGCAGCAAGGCCTTCACCTGCTGTTCGGCATTGCTGCCCTTGATCAGCTTTTCGGCGATGGCGCCGACCGCGCGGTGGCCGTCATAACCCCAGGCCAGCGCATCGGCCGCAACGAAGGCGCACGACAGCGCCATTACCAGAGCCAGCTTTTTCATGGGAGATTCCTTGTTTGTCATGGTGTCAGTGAACGATCTGGATGCGCCCTGCCGGGGCCGGGTAGGCGACCGGTTTGCCGGCCGCGGCGCGGCTGACCAGGTAAGTCGACAGCGCGTCGAGATCGCGCACATTGGTGTCGCGCTTGTTGGTGGCCAGTTTAAAAGCGGGGAAATTGTCGCCGCCCTCGGCCAGGAAGTTGTTGCCGGCCACGCGGTAGGTCTTGCGCTCGTCGATGGCTACGCCGTGCAGCATCAGGCTGCCGGGCACGACGCGCTGGCCACGCGGCGCAGCCGGGTTCCAGGTATAGGTGAAGCCGTCCGAGATCTGCAGCACCGAGGGGTCGGCGGCGCCGGGACGCACCCATTGCTGGTCGAGCAATTCGCGGATCTGGGCGCCGGTCAGGTCCATGGCGACCAGATTGTTGCCGAACGGGAGGACGATCTGCACCTGGCCCATGGTGGCCACCAGGTCGGCGCCCACGTCCAGGTCCTGGCGCATGCCGCCGGCATTCATGAAGGCGATTTGCACGCCGTAGTCGCGGGTGGCGGCCAGCACCGAATCGGCGATCAGGTCGCCGAGCGCCGATTCGCCGGCCGCGCTGGGCTTGCGGCCGATGCTGCGCACGGCGACCGCTGCGAGCGGACGGGTCAGCGCCGCGGTGCTGCGCGCGCGCGCCTGATTCAGGTAGGCGGACACTTTCTCGTCGGGCGGATACGCGCCCGGCTTGACCACCACGTTGTGGACCTTGATGGCGAGCACGTCGGCCGAACGGGGGTCGACCGACATCTTGATGCGCGTGAGCACGTGGCCGCCCATCGCGGCCTGGGTCACGGTGCGCCCTTCAACCAGGCACTGGAAACCTTTGTGGGTATGGCCGCTGACGATCAGGCGGATGGCGGGGTCGAGGCGGCGCGCGATATCGATGATCGGCCCCTTGAGACCGCTGCATTCGGGCTTGTCGAAGGGCTCCTTGGTGCCGCCGCCTTCATGGATCATGAGCACGAACACTTGCGCGCCCTTGGCCCGCATTTCCGGCATGACCTTGTTGACGGCGTCGGCCTCGTCCACGAAAGACAGGCCGGTAATACCCGACTGCAGCACCATCGCGGCGGTGTCCTTGAGCACGGCGCCGATCAGGCCGACCTTGATGCCCTTGACGTCGGTGATGCGGTAGGCGGGCAGCACCGGCTGGCCGGTCTGGCTGTCGAGCACATTGGCGGCCAGATAGGTGAAGCCGGCGCCGGCGAACTGGGGCGAGAACTTGCAGGCGCGGTCGGGACGGATCGAGGCGCAGCCGCCATGCTGCTGACGCAGCAGTTCGGCGCGGCCCTGGTCGAATTCGTGGTTGCCGACCGAGCTGGCGAATAGCCCGGCCATGGTCAGCGCTTCGATGCTCGGCTCGTCCGCCCACAGCGACGACATGGCGGGGCTGGCGCCGACCAGGTCGCCGGCGGCGACAAACAGCAAGTCCTTGTCTTCCTTGCGCCAGGCTTGCAGCGCGGCGGCGATGTTGTCGATGCCGCCGGCCGGTTCGGCACGCGCGACATTGTCGGCAATGCTCGTGTATTCGAATTTGGAGGGGTCGAGGTTGCCGTGGAAGTCGTTGAACGAGACCAGGTTCAGCTCGACCGGAGCGACGCCGCGCGTGGCGCAGGCGGACAACAGGGACAGCGAAAGGACGGCGAGACAGCTGAGACGAATGCGATTTTTCATAGCACGAAGGATAACCGATTGCGGCTGGCGCGCAGCGGCGCGGCGACGCATTTTTACATTGTTGAAACAAATAAAAAACGGGCCCGAAGGCCCGTTTTTGGTTCTGCAACACAGCGCGCAAGCGCCGTGTCCGGGTACGGCTTAGATGTCGACCGACAGGGTGACCGACGCGAAGCGTGGGGCACCGAGGTAGTAACGCAGCGCGCCAGGAGCCACGCCATTGATCGTGGTCATGTTGGTGACGGTGGTCGAAGCAGGATTACGATATTCCTTGTTCGTAATATTGCTGATGTTCCACTGCAGCTTAGGACGCTTGAACATGCCGAAGTTGGCGAAGGTGTAGCCGCCGTCGAGGCCGACGGTGGTGTAGCCTGGTGCCCATTCGTCATTGACCAGCGTACCAGCTTGCTTGCCGGTTGCGCGGACTTTGACGCGGGTCCAGAATGCGCCGTTTTGGTACTCGGCCGACACACTCATCTTGTTCTTCGGCGTCAAAGGCATTTGCTTGCCGGACGTTGGCAGGTACACGCCGTTACGTACTTGCAGGTCGCTCTTGATTTCGCTGTCGCTGTAACCGTACGAACCGTAGAACGAGAAACCGTGTACTGGCATGTTGCCCACTTCGATTTCCAGACCGCGGTTGGCGACGTCGCCCACGTTGGTGTAGGTGCTGGCGTTGGTGTTCGGATCGAACGCGGTTGCCTGACGGTTCTTGAAGTCGACGTTGAACAGGGTGACGGTCGCGATGAACTTGCTGTCCTGGTGACGGTAGCCGATGTCGGTGTTGACCGAGGTCTCAGCCTGCACGTCGCCGGAGAGAACGCCCTTGCCGTTGGCGCCAACGGTGACGTTGCTGCCCACGTTCGAGAACACGAAGTTAGGAGGCGCCTTCATGTTTTTGGCGACCGATGCGAACAACTGGTCGTCGTTGGTGATGCGGTAACGCGCGCCCAGCTGTGGCAGCACTTCTTTGTAGGTGCGGTCGACCGTGTAGGTACCGGCCAGGTTGGTGGTCGTGTTCTTCAGGTTGCCTTCGCTATTGAAGTTGGTGAAGTCACGCTTGATGTGCGGAATACGCACGCCCACGTTGACCTTGACCTTGTCGTCCGCCAGCGAGATGGTGTCTTGCAGGAAGGCCTGATAAGCGGTCGAAATCGTCAGCCAGTCGCGGCTTTGGAACAGCGAACCGTCAGGACGGGCGATCGCGCCGTCTTGCAGGAAGTAGTCGACCGGCTGGCCGTCAGGACCGACCTTGACCATGGTGCCGGTTTGCTGGTGGCGCGCGCGCTCGTACCAGAAGCCGCCCAGGATTTCATGGCTGCCCAGGGTCCAGGTCAGCGACGAGGTGATACCAGGACGGAAGGTCTTGGTGACCGAGCTGTTGGCCACGATCACGGTGTCGAGCTTGTCGCCGTCGCCGTTCAGGTCCACGCCGGCTGGCGCCGCAGTGGTGCCCAGGGCGCCGGTGGTGGTGTTCAGGAACGAGTTCTCGCGCTGCAGACGCTGCTGCAGGCCGCCCGTGCCGAAGCCGTACCACATGTATGGCAGGACTTTCAGGTCGAGGTTGTCGGTCAGGCGCGCTTTGGCGGTAGCCGAGAAGATGCCGTTGCGGAATGGGTTGGTGGCCAGCTGGTAGTACTGTGGCGACTGGGTTACATCAACCTGGGCGCCTGGGCCCGGGGTCTTGTGACCAACGAAGGTTTCGCTGAAGTCCCAGTTGTAGCCGTTTGCTTTCAGTTCGGCCAGGGTCGGGTTCTGGATGTTGTTGTTGAGCGCATCGTTCCACAGGAAGGTGGCGTGCACGTAGTTGAAACGATCCCAGTCGTAGTTGTAGCCGGCGTCAACGTGGTCGCGGCGGGCCGAGCCCTTGCCTTTCCACTTGTCGGTTTCGGCGTGCGACAGCGAGATGAAGGACTTGGCTTTGCCGCCGTCCATCTTGCCCGAATCGATACGCAGGAAGGTCTTCGACATGTTCAGCTGACCGATCGTTTCCATGATGCGGAAACGCTGCTTGTTTTCTGGGTTGCAGGTGACGATACCGAAGTTACCGCCGGTGGCGCCCACTTGCGGGGAGTCGACGTCGGTCGAACCCTGGGTCACGAATTGCGAGCAGGTGTTTTCCTGGTCAACGTATTCTTGCGGGAATACCGAGAACGAACCGGAGTCGTTCACTGGCACGCCGTTGATGGTGGCGCCGATCTGGTCGGAGTTGAAGCCGCGCAGGGTCATGCCGCCGCCGAACAGGCCGGTTGCGTCATGGTTGTAGCTGTTTACAGCTGGCAGCATTTCGAGGGCTTCGTACGCGTTACCGGTCGGGCGCTGCTTTTCCAGTTCTTCAGCGGTAATGGTCGAACGGGCTTTTGGCGCGTCTTCGGTGACCATCAGGCCCATACCCAGCTTTTTGCCGGTAATGATAACTTCGGCTTTGCCCGAACCCGTCGTCACTTGCGGTGCGATTTCCGACGCCGATTGGGCGTATGCACTACCAGCAGCGAGACAGGCAACGTGGCACGCCACGGCCAGGGCGCTCAGGCGCAGGATAGGCTTTTGTTGTAAAGACATTGAATTTTCCCCTAGAGTTTATTGTGGTGCTGAACGACTTATTACTTAAACGAAACTTGACCAACGTAAGATTGTAAACCTGGTAAATGACATGCCGATGACAGCCTCGGGCGTACTTACCTAGCCGAACGTCATTGACTATGCATCAACCGTCCAGGTGTGACAAATACGTTTTCATTTCACTATTTATATTTTGAAAATATAAATACGCAATCGAAACTAGTTTTTATCGAATCTCGGGCGTATCTCCTGTGGTAACGCCCATGAGGGAATTATAAAGTACCCTTTCTTTGGTGAAAGGCTTTCAGCTTCCAAATACAACAAAGGTTTACGTGGACCGCCAAATGTGTAGCAGGATGGCCACACGAAGATACCCTAGTGCAAGGATCTCCACTTTTTTGTGAAATATGACAGGGTATTTTGTGAAATAGTGCGATGCGCGGGCGGCCAAGATGGCGCGCCCGGCGGGGGAAAGTTACTTGCGGGTACTGTCGAGGGCGGCGATAGCCGCTTCGAAGCGGGTGAAGCGGGCGTCGAGATCGCGCGTGAGGCGGGTCTTGTCGGCCGCCGGCAGGAAGGCGTAGCGCAGGCTGTTATAGGCCGCTTTCTTGACCTCGGCATAGGACGGCCGGTAGCGGCTGGCGAACAAAACATATTCCTGGGCCAGCGTGTGGCGCGTCACGCCCGCATCATCGGTCGAAATTACGTATGGCACCTTGTACTTGCGGTAGAGCGTCAGCGGGTGGTTGCCCTCCTTGATGCCCGAAATGAAGCCGTTGCTGGTCAGGTTGATCTCGACCGGCACGTCGCGCTCGCGCATGGTGCGCAGGATGGCCGGGGCGTTCGTCTCGTGCGCCAGGTCGAGGCCATGGCCGATGCGGCTGGCGCCGGCCACGTTGATGGCCTGGTCGATGTGGAAGCGCAGCCCTTCGGGCGGCACGTCGCCGAGCGCCAGTTCGCCCGCATGCAGCGACAGCTTCACGTCCGGATATTTGGTTTTGAGGAAGCGGAACATCTTCATGTGCAGCGCATAGTCGCGCATCGACACGTTGGCGCTTTCCTGGCCCACGATGTTGACGCCGACGATCAGCGGGCTCTGGGTGGACGCCTTGAACGCGGCCACCATCGACGAGAACACCATCGACGGCGAGAAGAAGCGCAGCACGTAAGGCTGGTAGCGCATCGTGAAGCGCGCGTCGTCCACATTAGCCGAATCCTGCTGCACGCCGGTCACATAGGCGGCGATGCTCTTGTTGAAGGCCGCGTCCTGCTCCAGCGCGGCCATCGAGGCGGCCATGGCGCGCTCCAGGGCCGCGTCGTCCACGCCCGGTTTGAGCGCCAGGGCGTCGAAGGCGGCGTCCTGGGTGAACGGGGACAGCTTGAACACGGTCTCTATGTAAGAGACGTTTTCTTCGATGGCGCGCTGCTTCAGCGTCAGCAAACCTTCATTGGTATTGCTGTCGGCGACAGGATTGAAGTAGCCGAAGGTGGAAAAGAACTGGCGGTCCGGCGGGCTCTGGAGCGCGCCGTGATTGTAGAAGTCCTTGCTCGACCAGCGCTGCAGCAGTTCGCGGTACACGCCGTCGTCGGCCACCGTGTCGGCGCCGGACAGGCAGGTGGCGTCCGGCTTTTTGTCGGTCTCGATGCGGTAGCTCTGCTTGTTGATGCAGTAGCCCTGCTTGTCGACCCAGCTGATGAACTGCTCGGCGTAGATGGCGCCCGAATAATGGTGGTGCAGATCGCCGCCCTTGGGCATCTGCGAGAAGAACATGGTCAGTTCGGCCGTTTTGGCGTCGGCGCCGGCGACCAGCGCGGCGTAGTGGCGCGCGGTGGCCGCTTCATTGTTCCTGGACGGCGCGGCATGGACGCTGCCGGCCAGGGCCATGGCGGCCAACAGACAGCTCGATTTTCTGATCATGGTGTGATTTCCTGTGGTGGATCATGGTAAACCCGACGTCGCCCTCGCGAAGGCGGGGGCGACGATTATTCTACGACGGCTGCCGCTGATGCACCTGGCGCCCGCAGGCGTAGGTCGCATCGACCGCGCGGTCGTCGCCCAGCAGCGCCAGCGCGAACAGCAGCTCTTCGAGGTTCTCGCAGCGCTCCGTGCGGCGCGCCAGCAGCGGCGTCGCTTTCGGATCGAGGACGATGAAATCGGCTTCGGCGCCGGCGGCAAAACTGCCGATGGTGCCCTCCAGTTGCATGCTGCGCGCCGCCCCCAGCGTGGCCAGATAGAACATGCGCACGGCGGGCAGGTAGCTGCCTTTCAAGCGTGCTACTTTATAGGCTTCATTCATGGTTTGCAACATGGAGAAGCTGGTGCCGCCGCCCACGTCGGTCGCCAGCGACAGCGCCACCTTGGCCGCGTCGGCGCGCTCGAAGTCGAACAGGCCGCTGCCCAGGAACAGGTTGGAGGTGGGGCAGATGGCCGCCGCCGCGCCCGATTCGGCCATGCGCGCGAAATCGCGTTCGTCGAGCCAGATGCAGTGTCCATACATGGCCCGTTCCCGCATCAGGCCCATGCTGTCGTACACATCGAGATAGCTGCGCGCGGCCGGGAACAGCGACTGCACCCATTTGCATTCGTCCGGGTTTTCCGACACGTGGGTCTGGATGAAGGTGTCCGGATAGGCGCGCGCCAGCTCGCCCGTCAGACGCAGCTGCGCCTCGGTCGAGGTGGGCGCAAAGCGCGGGGTGATCGCGTACATGGCGCGGCCCTGCTTGTGCCACTTGCGGATCAGCTCTTCGCTGTCGCGCACCCCGCCTTCGGCCGTATCGCGCAAAAAATCGGGGCAGTTGCGGTCCATCAGGACCTTGCCGGCCACCATACGCAGGTTGCGCGCGGCGCTGGCCTCAAAAAAGGCGTCCACCGATTCACGGTGCACGGTGCAGTAGACCATGGCGGTGGTGGTCCCGCAGCGCAGCAGCTCGTCGAGGAAGAACTCGGCCACCTCGCGCCCGTGCGCCGGGTCGCCGAACTGGCGCTCGGTGGGGAAGGTGTACGTTTCGAGCCACGGCAGCAGGCCGGGCGCGGGCGAGGCGATCATGTCGGTCTGCGGGAAATGCAGGTGGGTGTCGATAAAGCCCGGCATGATGATCTTGCCGCGGTAATCGCGCACCGGCGTACCGGGCGGCAGCGTGGCGGCCAGGCTTTCGTAGTCGCCGGCCGCCTTGACCTTGCCGTCTTCGACCAGCAGCAGGCCGTCCTGATGCCAGGCGAATGCATCGGGATCGAAGGCCGGATCGGCGTGGAAGTGCAGCAAGCTCGCTCGGTAGGCTTGCAAAGGTTGTGTTGCGATGGACATCTGATTCTCTCGGATTACGTTGGATTTGAGGCTACCAGTCTTAAGGGCGGGGCGCCAGCGCTGCAGTGCGCGGCCTCCTCCCACACCGCCAGCAACTGGGCGCACACCGATGCGGCGATCACCGCCGGTGCCTTGTTGGTGATGCCGGGCAGCCCGATCGGGCAGACCATGGCGTCGATGCGGGCGTTGTCCACGCCGCGTGCGCGCAGCCGGTGCTCGAACTGGCGGCGCTTGGTGAGGGAGCCGATCAGGCCGAACCAGCCCACATCAGCGCGGGTCATGATGGCCTCGGCCAGACGCTGGTCGAGCGCGTGGCTGTGGGTCATGACCAGGTAAGAGGCGCCGGGCGGCGCATGGGCCACCAGCGCCTCCGGCGTATCGGATGCTTCGACGGTGACGTTGTCCGGCACCTGCGCGGGGAACATGTCTTCGCGCTCGTCGATCCAGGTCACGCGGCACGGCAGATGGGCCAGCGCGCGCACGATGGCCTGGCCCACATGACCGGCGCCGAACAGCAGCAGATGGTCGCGTGGCGCCAGGACCTGGTCCACCAGCCAGCGCCGCCCGTCCTGCTCCTGCATCACATGCGTGCCGCGCTCGCGCGCGAAGAGCGGGACCGGCACGCCCCACAAAAAACGGCCGGCGGCGTCGCACAGCGCGCTGTCGGGCGCGCCGTCGAGTGCGATCAGGCGCCAGCTGTCGTCCTGACGGCGGCCGGCCAGCAGCGCCGCCTGGGCCGGATGCAAGCGTTCGAACGCCAGATGCACCACGCCGCCGCAGCACTGCCCAAGACTCGGACCGAGCGCGAAGCGTTCCAGATGGCGCTCGCGCCCGTCGGCCAGCATGGCGCGGGCGATGTCGATGGCGCGCATTTCCAAGTGTCCGCCGCCGATGGTGTCGCGCACGCGGCCTGGCGCGACCAGCATCTTCGCGCCCGGCTCGCGCGGGCCGGAACCTTCGACGGCCGCCACCGTGACCAGCACGGCGGCGTCACCTTCGGCAGCGCTGCGCCAGTCATCCATCACGCCCCCTGCCCCACGGCCGCTTCGACCGCGGCCACGGCGCCCAGGATCGCTTCGCTGGTGGCCGGCGCGTTCAGCGGCGGATTGACCTTGTGGCCACCCACGGCCGATACGGCGTCGCGGATGGCGAAGAAGACCGAGAACGGCAGCAGCAGCGGCGGCTCGCCCACGGCCTTGGAGCGGTGGATGCTGTCTTCGACGTTGCTGTTGTTGAAGAGGCGTACGCGGAAGTCTTCCGGGCAGTCCGACACGCCGGGAATCTTGTAGGTCGACGGCGCGTGCGTCATCAGCTTGCCGCCCGCGTTCCACCACAGTTCCTCGGTGGTGAGCCAGCCCATGCCCTGGATGAAGGCGCCCTCCACCTGGCCGATGTCGATCGCCGGGTTGAGCGACTTGCCGGCGTCGTACAGCGCGTCGGCGCGCAGCAGCTTCCATTCGCCGGTCAGGGTGTCGACCACCACCTCGGCCACCGCCGCGCCGTACGCATAGTACGAGAACGGATGGCCGCTCATGGTCTTGGGATCCCAGTGCAGATGGGGCGTGGCATAGAAACCGTCGGACCACAGCTGCACGCGCGCCAGATAGGCCTTTTGCACCAGCACCGGGAACGCCACTTCATGGCCGTTGACGAACACGGTGTCGGCCGCGAAACGCACCGCTGCTTCGTCGCCGCCATACAGCTTGACCGCATAGGCGGCCAGGCGTTCGCGGATCTGGCGCGCCGCATCCTGCGCCGCCTTGCCATTCAGGTCGGCGCCGGTCGACGCCGCCGTGGCCGAGGTGTTGGCCACCTTGCTGGTGTCGGTGGCGGTGGCGCGCACGCGCGCCATGTCCACGCCCAGTTCGTGCGCGACCACCTGCATCACCTTGGTGTTGATCCCCTGCCCCATCTCGGTGCCGCCATGGTTGACCAGGATCGAGCCGTCCACGTACACGTGCACCAGCGCGCCGGCCTGGTTCAGGTGGGTCACATTGAAGGCGATGCCGAATTTGACGGGCGTGAGCGCCAGGCCTTTTTTCAGCACCGGGCTGGCGGCATTGAAGGCGGCGATGGCCGCGCGGCGCGCGCGGTATTGGCTGGTCTGTTCCAGTTCGTCGGTCAATTCGTGGATCACGTTGTCGACGATGACCTGGCCGTAAGGCGTGACGTTGTCGCTGTCGCGGCCATAGAAATTGCGGCGCCGGATGTCGAGCGGGTCCACGCCCAGATTGCGGGCGATTTCGTCGATGATGTATTCGATCGCAATCGCACCCTGCGGCCCGCCGAAGCCGCGGAAGGCGGTGTTGGACTGGGTGTTGGTCTTGCCGCAGGCGGCGCGGATGTCGACATCGGACAAATAATAGGTATTGTCGAAGTGGCAGACGGCGCGTGTGGCCACAGGCCCGGACAGGTCGGCCGAATAGCCGGCGCGCGAGACCATGTCGACCTTGGCGGCGATGATCTTGCCGCTGTCGTCGTAGCCCACTTCATACTCGTAATGGAAGCAGTGGCGCTTGCCGGTGACGAGCATGTCGTCGTCGCGGTCGGCACGCAGCTTGACCGGGCGCTTCACTTTCACGGCAGCGATTGCGGAGGCGGCCGCCCACATGGCCGACTGCGATTCCTTGCCGCCAAAGCCGCCCCCCATGCGCCGGCATTCGACCACGATGTTATGCGAATGGACGCCCAGCGCATGCGCCACCACGTGCTGCATCTCGCTCGGGTGCTGGGTCGAGCACAGCACCAGCATGCCCTTGTCTTCCTTGGGGATCGCGTACGAGATCTGGCCTTCCAGGTAAAACTGCTCCTGGCCGCCCACATACAGCTCGCCCTTGACCGCATGCGGCGCCTTCTCGAACGCCGCCTGGCAGTCACCCCGCTGCAGGCGCATCGGCGGCAGCACGTACGATTGGGCGGCGCGCGCCGCCTGCGGGGTCAGGATGGCGGGCAGTTCCTCGTACGTGACGTTGCCCAGGCGCGCGGCGCGGCGCGCGTTGTCGTGCGTGTCGGCCACGACGATGAAAATCGGCTGTCCCACGTACATGACCAGGCCGTCGGCCAGGATCGGGTCGTCATGGATGATCGGCCCGCAATCGTTGGTGCCGGGGATGTCGGCCACGGTCAGCACCGCGACCACGCCGCGGCTGGCGCGCACGGCCGCCAGGTCGATGGCGGCGATCTTGGCGTGCGCCTTGGACGACAGGCCCAGCGCCGCGTGCAGCGTGCCCTGCACTTCGGGGATATCGTCGGTATAGGTGGCCTGGCCGAGCACGTGCAGTTCGGCCGATTCGTGGGGACGCGCGAGACCGACCGCGGTCCACGCGCCTGCATTGATGACTGGTACGCCTGCGTCGTTCATGGTGTTCTCCTTACGCGCGCACGGCAAAAGCGTTGACGTCGACGCTGGCCAACGGCGCGTCGGAACGGGTTTCAAACCAGAAGCGGCGCAAGAGATTTTGCGCGGCCTTCATCCGGTAGCTGCTCGACGCGCGCATGTCCGACAGCGGCGCGTAATCCTGCGCCATGGCGGCCATGGCGGCGGTAAGCGTCTGTTCGTTCCACGGCTGGCCGGCCAGCAGCGCCTCGGTGGCGCTGGCACGCTTGGGCGTGGCGGCCATGCCGCCGAAGGCGATGCGCGCCGAACGCACGACGCCGCCGTCAAGCACGAACGCAAAGGCGGCGCACACGGCCGAGATATCCTGGTCGAAGCGCTTGGCCAGTTTGTAGGTACGGAACTGGACGCCGGCGCGCGGCAGGGGAATACGCACCGCCTGCACGAATTCGCCCGGCTGCAGGTCCTTCTTCTGGTACTCGAGATAAAAGTCTTCCAGCGCCAGCACGCGCTGGCCGGCCGTGGAGCGCAGCACCACTTCGCTGCCCAGCGCGATCAGCCACGGCATCGAGTCGCCGATCGGCGAACCGTTGGCGACGTTGCCGCCCAGGGTGCCCGCATTGCGGATCGGGAGCGAAGCGAAACGCTGCCACATCTCGCCCAATTGATCCGGGTAGTGCTGGCAAACGGCGGCGTAGGCGTCTTCCAGCGTCACGCCGGCGCCGATCTCGAGCATGCCGTCCGCTTCGGCCACGGTGCGCAGCGCCGCCACCTGGCCCAGGTAGATGATGTCGCCCAGGTCGCGCATCTGCTTGGTGACCCACAGGCCGATGTCGGTGGAGCCTGCCAGTAGCGTGGCGGACGGATGCGCGGCGCGCGCCTGGACCAGTTCGTCGAGCGTGCGCGGCGCCAGGAAGCTGCTGCCGGCGGCGCTGTAGGTGGCCATGGCGCTGCGCTGCAGGGGCGCCAGCTGCGCAGCCAGGGCGGCGCGGTCAAAGTCGACACGCGGCAGTTCGCCCATGCGCATGGCGGCGTCGATGATCGGGCGGTAACCGGTGCAGCGGCACAGATTGCCGGACAGGGCATCGTCGACCTGGCAGCGGGTCGGGCGCGCGCCGTCCTGCTTGAGATACATGCCCCACAGGGACATGACAAAGCCGGGCGTGCAGAAACCGCACTGGGAACCGTGGCACTCGACCATCGCCTGCTGGACCGGGTGCAGCGCGCCGTCGGCCTGCTGCAAGTCTTCGACCGAGAACAGGGCCTTGCCGTCGAGCGTAGGGGTGAGCTGGATGCAGGCATTGACGGCCTTCATCTCGACCTGTCCATCCTGCAGCGTGCCGATCACGACCGTGCAGGCGCCGCAGTCGCCTTCGGCGCAGCCTTCCTTGGTGCCGGTGCAGTGAAGGTCCTCGCGCAGGTGCTGCAAAATGGTCTGGGTCGGCGCGGCATTGCTCACTTCGCGCACGCTGCCCTGATAGTAGAAACGGATCGGTGTTGACATTCTTGCCTCAGTTTTATCCCAGTCTACTAGGTTAACACCGGGGCGCCAGTCACCTATACGAAACTGCATATTTTAGATATCTGCAAATTCGCATAATCGTGTCGAGCCGGGCCAAGCGCCGGCGTCGTGCGCCACCCTATGCGCGAACTCATCCGTGTACGCGCAGCGACCAGACCAGGAAAACCGCCCACAGTGGAGCGGCCAGGAGAACGCCAAGGCCGATGCGGCGCCATGGCGCTCCCCGCATCCAAGCCACCAGCAAGGCATACATCGGCATCAACACCGCGCATTCGATCAGCAGATTGCGCCAGAAATAATAGTTCGTCAGGCTCAGGTGGCCGGCGCTGGGCAGCAAGCCCACCGGTGCGCTCCACTGCGCCACGGGCAGCGGCCACAGCACGGGCACCGGATGCACCCCCACCAGCAGATCGAGCACGAGGTGCGAACAGGCCGCCACGGCGCAGGCGCCCAGACCGGGAAAATCGGACTGCAGCGCAGGCCGGCGCGCGCCTCCCATCCACACCAGCGCGGCCAGCCCGAGGCAGAACACCAGGGAGTGCGTCAGGCGCGGCTCGGTATCGATCCTGCAGCACCAGTAGGCGAGGTAATCGGCATCGGGCGCGATGGCCAGCAGCACCAGGAGGCCGAGCGCGACGGCCGAACGCGCGTTCAGCGGCCGGGGCCGGCTAAGGTAGACGGCCACGCCGGCGCCGGCGTGGCCCAGGAAGGAAGACACGGCGCGGACTAGGGACGGGGATGATTGGCGCACCAGTGGCGCGCGATGTCGATGCGGCGCGTGATCCAGACGTGGTCGTGGCTTTGCACGTAGTCGAGAAAGCGCGCCAGCGCCGCCGCGCGCGCGGGCCGGCCCACGATGCGGCAATGCAGGCCGATGGACAGCATCTTGGGTTGATTCAATCCGTCCGGGTCGCCTTCGGCATACAGCACGTCGAACGCATCCTTGAGGTAATCGAAGAACTGGGTGCCCGAATTGAAGCCCTGCATGGCGGCAAAGCGCATGTCGTTGGTGTCGAGCGTATAGGGCACGATCAGCTGCGGCGTCACGCCGCCGGCGTGGCTCACGTTCTGCCAGAACGGCAGGTCGTCGCCATAGTAATCGGCGTCGTACTCGAAGCCGCCGTGCTCGACGACAAGGCGGCGCGTGTTGGGCGAGTCGCGCCCCGTGTACCAGCCGGCCGGCGCGCTGCCGGTCAGCTCGCGGATGATCTGCACCGCATCTTTCATGTGGGCGCGCTCGGTTGCCTCGTCGACATTTTGGTAGGAAATCCACTTCAGGCCGTGGCAGGCGATTTCGTGGCCCAGTTCCTGGAACGCGGCCAGCGCTTCCGGATTGCGCTGCAGCGCGGTGGCCACCGCGAACACGGTCAGCGGCAGCTTGCGCTGTTCGAACAGGCGCAGCACGCGCCACAGCCCGGCGCGCGAGCCATATTCATACAGCGACTCCATGCTCATGTGGCGCGCGGGGAATGCCTGGGCGCCGATGATTTCGGACAAAAATGTCTCCGATGCCGGATCGCCGTGCAGCACACAGTTTTCGCCGCCCTCTTCGTAATTGAGCACGAATTGCAGCGCCACGCGCGCCTGCCCCGGCCAGCGGGGATGAACGGGCATGCGGCCGTAGCCGATCAGGTCGCGCGGATAGGGATCGAAAGTGGTCATGGTCGGGGCGAGAAATGGTATATCGCCCATCATATATTGACCAGCACACAACGGTATATGATTCCCACGATATTCAAATCACCTTAGCCATATAGGACCATCATGGGAAAACTCAGCACCCACGTGCTCGACACCACCAGCGGCAAGCCGGGCGCCGGCGTGGCGGTCGAACTGTACGCGCTCGACGGCGCCACCCGCACCCTGCTCAAGACTGCGCGCACCAATGCCGACGGCCGCTGCAGCGAGCCCCTGCTCGAAGGCGACACCATGCGCGCCGGGCGCTACGAGCTGGTGTTCGCCGCCGGCGACTATTTCGCCGCCCAGGGCGTGGCGCTGCCGGAACCGCGCTTCGTCGACCGCGTCACGATCGCCTTCGGCATTGCCGCGCCCGAGCAGAACTACCACGTGCCGCTGGTGGTCACGCCGTGGTCGTATTCGACCTACCGGGGCAGCTAAGGCCGGACCAGCCAGCAGAACCGGGCCCGGGGCGAATTCTTGCTATGCTTTCCCGGTCGCCGTTGCGGGAGCCGCCATGTCTTTGCACATCGTTCATTTCATCGGGCCGATCAACCACGCCTCGGCGTGCACGGTCCGCAACCTCTGCCTGCAGGCGCTGCAAAGCGGCGCGACCGAGATCGAGCTGCACATGTCGACCGAAGGCGGCAACATGACAGCCGGCTTCGCCCTGTACTTCTTCCTCAAGTCGCTGCCGCTGCCGCTGACCACCTTCAATGTGGGCAGCGTCGAATCGGTGGGGGTGGTGATCTTTCTGGCCGGCGCCAGGCGCTACGCCTGCCCCGGCACCCGCTTCCTGGTCCATCCCCTGCACTGGGGCTTCGGGCAGCAGGTCGCGGCCGACCACGCGCGCGTGTCCGAGTGGCGCGACTGTCTCGATTTCGATGCCGAACGCTATGCCCGCATCTTCGAAGACGCCACGCGCGAAGCCGGCCTGCAGGGCGACATCCGCACCCACCTGTTCGGCAGCGCGCGCATTTTCGACGCCGACCAGGCGCTGGCGGCCGGCATCATCCACGAAGCGAAACAGGCGCGCCTGCCGGCCATGGGCGAGACCTCGCACTGGTGGAACGGCTGACGGCGCGCACGGTGTCAAACTTGCACGGATCGGGGCCATGACATAAAATCCACCACTCTGCGGCTGCCGTTTGGCGCTGCCCATGCAGCTTACTCGACGGTGAAACTTGGATACCGTGCCACTCTGGGCGCTCGTCGCAGCACTCATCTTCCTGATCTTTTGCTCCGCCTTTTTCGCGATGGCGGAAACGGCGCTGATGGCGGCCAACCGCTACCGGCTGCGCAGCCTGGCCAAGCGCGGCATGCGCAGCGCCGCCACCACCCTGTGGCTGCTCGAGCGCACCGACAGCCTGCTGTCGCTGATCCTGATCGCCAATACCCTGGTCAATGCGCTGGCCACCGCCGCCGCCACCGCGATCGCCATTTCCTTCTTCGGCCTCGATTACAGCGCCATCTTCACCGCCATTGCCGTGATGGCATTCGTGCTGATCGTGTTCGGCGAGATCACGCCCAAGTTCATCGGCGCCAGCTACCCGGAAAACCTGTCGCTGGGCGCATCGACCCTGCTCAAGCCGCTCATGGCGGTGGGCGCGCCCCTGATTTGGTTCGTCAACCTGTTCGTGCGCGTGGTGCTGGCGGTGCTGCGCGTGCGCCCGGCCAATGCGGCCCAGCAGCACCGCGTCTCGCCCGAGGAATTGCGCGCGATCGTGCTCGAAGGCGGCAACTTCATCCCGCAAAAGCACAAGAGCATCCTGCTCAACCTGTTCGACCTGGAAACGACCTCGGTGGACGACATCATGACGCCGCGCGCCCAGATCGAAGCGCTCAACCTGGCCGTGCCGGTCGAGGAAATCAAGCGCCAGCTGACCACCTGCTACCACAACAAGCTGCCCGTGTACGAGGGCGAGATCAACCAGATCCTCGGCATCCTGCACGTGCGGCACGCGGTGGCCCTGCTCAACGAAGAAGCAGAATTGACGGTCCAGCATTTCCGCGATCTCCTGACCACGCCTTACTATATTCCGCAGGACACCAGCGTCTTTACACAACTCCAATACTTCCAGGAGAACAAGGAACGGCTGGGCATCATCGTCGACGAATACGGCGAAGTGCAGGGCCTGGTGACGCTGGACGACATCATCGAGGAAATGATCGGCGAATTCACCACCTCGGTCCCGGGCGCGTCGCGCAGCGAAAGCTTCGCCTGGGATCCGCGCGGCGAATGCCTGCTCGAAGGCACCACGGCGCTGCGCGACATCAACAAGCGGCTCGACCTCGATTTCCCGCTGGACGGGCCGAAAACCCTCAACGGCCTCATGCTCGAGCAATTGCAGGACATCCCCGACGCCCCGATCGCGCTCAAGATCGGCGGCGTGGTGATCGAAGTCATCCAGGTCAAGGATCAGGCGATTAAAGTTGTCAAATTGCAGCGTCCGTTAACAAGCCGCTACGCATGATGAATGAAAACCACCACGTGCAACATTTCGTGACATTATGACTACGTGGTAAGGACGCCTCAGGATGCAGACGCCGCCTGCGAGTAACCCTTTACAAATGTGATGCTCAGAGGCATGATCCAAGGCAGTTCGCCGTTCCCGGTAAGCGCTGGGCGGCGCCTTTGTCGTTTTCACCCCTTTTAAATCGCTTTCAATTATGGCAGCAGTCCTTCCGAACGCGGCTTCAGGCACCCCGATGTCGGGCTTGGCGCGCGCGCTGATGCAAGCCGGGCGCCTCAACGTCCAGCAGGCGGACGCACTGCAAAAGAAGGCGCTGATCGACAAGACGCCGTTCATCGACGCCCTGCTCTCGAGCGGCTCGATGGATGCGCGCACGCTGGCCGCCTTCTGCGCCGAAACTTTCGGTTACCCGCTGATGGACCTGGCCGGCTTTTCCACCGAATCGCTGCCGCCGGGCGCCATCGACAACAAGCTGATGCAGGCGCAGCGCGTGATCGCGCTGGCCAAGCGCGGCAACAAGATGTCGGTCGCCATTTCGGACCCCACCAATACCCAGGCCCTGGACCAGATCAAGTTCCAGAGCGAAGCGCAGGTCGAGCCGGTGATCGTGGCGCACGACGTGCTGCTGACCTGGTTGAATACCCTGGGCAAGTCGGCCGAGCAAAACATCACCGAAATGATGAGCGGCGACGAGGAAGACATCACCTTCGCCGACGAAGCCGGTCCGGCCTCGGTGCTCGATGCGGCCCAGACCGAGATCGAAGACGCGCCGATCGTCAAGTTCCTCAACAAGATCCTGATGGACGCGATCAACCTGGGCGCCTCCGATATCCACTTCGAACCGTTCGAAAAATTCTACCGGATCCGCCTGCGGGTCGACGGCGTGCTGCGCGAACACGCCCAGCCGCCGATCTCGATCCGCGAAAAGCTCGTCTCGCGCATCAAGGTGCTGGCCAAGCTCGACATTTCGGAAAAGCGCGTGCCGCAGGACGGCCGCATGCGCCTGGTGCTTTCGCCCGTCAAGGCGATCGACTTCCGGGTCAGCACCCTGCCCACCCTGTTCGGCGAAAAGACCGTCATGCGGATTCTGGACGCGACCCAGGCCCAGATGGGCATCGACGCGCTCGGCTACGATCCGGACCAGAAGGAATTGCTGCTCGACGCCATCCAGCGTCCGTACGGCATGGTGCTGGTGACCGGCCCGACCGGTTCCGGCAAGACCGTGTCGCTGTACACCTGCCTGAACGTGATCAACAAGCCGGGGATTAACATTTCGACCGCGGAAGACCCGGCCGAGATCAACCTGCCCGGCGTGAACCAGGTCAACGTCAACGACCGCGCCGGCCTGACCTTCCCGGTCGCCCTCAAATCGTTCCTGCGCCAGGATCCGGACATCATCATGGTCGGCGAGATCCGCGACCTGGAAACGGCCGACATCGCCATCAAGGCCGCCCAGACCGGCCACATGGTGTTCTCGACCCTGCACACCAACGATGCGCCGTCGACCCTGACGCGCCTGATGAACATGGGCGTGGCCCCGTTCAACATCGCCTCCTCGGTCATCATGATCACCGCCCAGCGCCTGGCGCGCCGCCTGTGCACCTGCAAGAAGCCGCTCGACACCTCGCGCGAAATCCTGCTGGCGGCCGGCTTCACGTCCGAAGAACTCGAAGGCGGCTGGAAACCGTACGGACCGGTGGGCTGCGACCGCTGCCTTGGCGGCGGTTACAAGGGCCGGGTCGGCATTTACCAGATCATGCCGATCACCCCGGCCATCGAAAAGATCATCCTGGCCCACGGCAATTCGATGGAAATTGCCACCCAGTCGGAACTGGAGGGTGTCAAATCCCTGCGCCGCTCTGGCCTGATGAAAGTCAAGCAAGGCCTGACCAGCCTTGAAGAAGTACTCGGCTGCACCAACGAATAGGAAATTTATGGCAACTGCACCACCCAAAACCGTCGCCACCAAGGAAGCCATCTACGCCTGGGAAGGCAAGGACAAGACCGGCAAGATCGTGCGCGGAGAAATCCGCGCCGGCGGCGAGGCCATCGTCAACGTCACGCTGCGCCGTCAAGGCGTGATGGTCACCAAGGTCAAGAAAAAGACCATGCGCAGCGGCCGCAAGATCACCGACAAGGATATCTCGATCTTCACGCGCCAGCTGGCGACCATGATGAAGGCCGGCGTGCCGCTGCTGCAATCGTTCGACATCGTCAGCAAGGGCCATTCGAATCCGTCGATGTCCAAGCTGATCCAGGATTTGCGCGGCGACATCGAGACCGGCACCAGCCTGAACAACGCGTTCCGCAAGTACCCGCTGTATTTCGACCCCCTGTTCTGTAACCTGGTGGGCGCCGGCGAACAAGCCGGTATTCTGGAAGACTTGCTCACGCGCCTGGCCGTGTACAAGGAAAAGACGCTGGCGATGAAGAGCAAGATCAAGTCGGCGCTGATGTACCCGATCTCGATTCTGGGCGTCGCCTTCGTGGTCACCTCGGTGATCATGATCTGGGTGGTGCCGGCCTTCAAGCAGGTGTTCACCAGCTTCGGCGCCGACCTGCCGACGCCGACCCTGGTCGTGATGGGCATTTCCGACTTCTTCGTGCAATGGTGGTGGGCCATTTTCGGCGGCCTGTTCGCCGGCCTGTACTTCTTCTTCCAGTCCTGGCAGCGTTCGGCCAAGATGCAGCGCACGATGGACTTGCTGATGCTGCGCCTGCCGATCTTCGGCATCGTGATCCGCAAGGCCGCGATCGCGCGCTGGACCCGCACCCTGGCCACCATGTTCGCCGCCGGCGTGCCGCTGGTCGAAGCGCTCGATTCGGTGGGCGGCGCGGCCGGCAATGCGCTGTACCTGGAAGCGACCAAGAAGATCCAGAACGAGGTCTCGACCGGCACCAGCCTGACCATGGCCATGCAGAACGCCAACGTGTTCCCGCCGATCGTGACCCAGATGGTCGCCATCGGTGAAGAATCGGGCGCGCTCGACTCGATGCTGGGCAAGGTGGCCGGCTTCTTCGAAGACGAAGTCGACGAAGCCGTCGCCGCCCTGGCCTCGCTGATGGAACCGCTCATCATGGTGGTGCTGGGCGTGATCATCGGCGGCCTGGTGGTGGCCATGTATCTGCCAATCTTCAAGCTCGGCGCGGTGGTCTGACCCCGGGTCGCACGCGACACGCTCCGCCATCGCCCTCGCGCAGGTCCGCCTTCGCGGGGGCGATGTGTTTCAAGACTTCATTTAAAGTGACATCATGGACCTGTACTTTTTCGCTCCCCCCGCTTCGCTGATCGCCGCCCTCGCCTTCGGCCTGTTCGGTTTGCTCATCGGCAGCTTCCTGAACGTGGTGATTCACCGCATGCCCAAAATGCTCGAGCGCGAGTTCGAGAACGCCTGCGCCGAGCATGTCGGCAAGGAGCCCGTGCATACCGACACCTACACCCTGTCGACCCCGCGCTCGGCCTGCCCGCACTGCGGCCACAAGATCACGGCCCTGGAAAACGTGCCGGTGATCAGCTACCTGGTCTTGCGCGGCAAATGCCGCGGATGCAAGGCGAAAATTTCGCCCCGTTATCCCATCATCGAATTGCTGTCCGGGCTGCTGGCCGGCTGGATGGTGTGGCAGTTCGGCAGCGGCTGGCTGGGCATGGGCGCGGTCGTGTTCGGCTTCATGCTGATCGCCATGACCTTCATCGACATCGATACCCAGTACCTGCCCGACGACCTGACCTTGCCGCTGCTGTGGCTGGGCCTGTTGGTCAACCTGAACGGCGGCTTCGCCTCGCTGCATGACGCCGTGCTCGGCGCCGCCGCCGGCTACCTGGTGCTGTGGGGCGTGAACGCCCTGTTCAAGCTGCTGCGCAAGGTGGACGGCATGGGCGGCGGCGACTTCAAGCTGCTCGCCGCCCTGGGCGCCTGGATGGGCTGGCAGCTGCTGCCGGCCATCATCGTGCTGTCGTCGGTGGTGGGCGCGGTGGTCGGGATCGGCATGATGGTGTTCGCCGGCAGCGGCCGCAGCACCAAGATCCCGTTCGGTCCCTACCTGGCCGGCGCCGGCCTGCTGGCCCTGCTGTTCGGGCCGGAAATCAGCGCGCTGAGCCAGACCTACCTGAGCGCGCCCCGCTAAATGGACAGCCGCGCCCGTTTCAGCGTCGGCCTGACCGGGGGCATCGGCTGCGGCAAGACCACGGTGGCCGACATGTTCGCCGAACTGGGCGCCACGCTGGTCGACACCGACCTGATCGCCCATGCCCTGACCGCCCCCGGCGGCGCCGCCATGGCCGCCATCGTGGCCGCCTTCGGGCCCGGCTTTGCCGACGCCGACGGCGCGCTCGACCGGGCGGCCATGCGCGCCCTGGTGTTTGCCGACCCCGGCGCGCGGGCCCGCCTGGAAGCGATCCTGCATCCGCAGATCCGCGACACGGCGCTGGCCGCGGCCGCCGCCGCAAGCGGCCCCTACGTGATCTTCGTGGTGCCGCTCTTGATCGAGTCGGGCACCTGGCGCGCGCGCGTGGCGCGCGTGCTGGCCATCGATTGCCCGGAGGAAGTCCAGGTCGCGCGCGTGATGGCCCGCAATAACATGACAGAACAACAAGTACGCGCCATCATGGCCACCCAGATCAGCCGCGCCGCGCGCCTGGCCGCCGCCGACGACGTGATCAGCAATGTGGGCGGGCGTGAGGATCTGCGCCCCCAAATTGCCCGTTTACATGCGAATTACCTGGCTTTTTCGGAGAGAATGTCACGATTGCCAAGGGAGCGTTTGTAATTTTGCTTCTCTTGGTTCAGAATCACGAGATTCTTCTCCTGCCAACAATGTAAAGGGATGTCATTTTGATCGTCTACGAATACCCTTTCAACGAGCGCATACGCACGTTGTTGCGGCTGGAAGACTTATACGAAAAATTCAAGTTCTTTGTCCATCAAGAACATGCAATGCAGCACCACGTCGCCCTGGCCACCATCTTCGACATGCTCGAAGTGGCGGGGCGTGCCGATCTCAAATCCGACCTGCTGCAAGAGCTCGAGCGCCAGAAGCAGTCCCTGCTGAGCTACCGCTCCAATCCCAACGTGGCCGCCGACATGCTCAACGCCGTGCTGGCCGAACTGGAAACCGTCAGCGCCGCCCTGGTGGCCGCGCAAGGCAAGACCGGCCAGAACGTGCGCGACAATGAATGGCTGATGAGCATCCGCGGCCGCACCATCATTCCCGGCGGCGCCTGCGAATTCGATTTACCGTCTTACTATGCCTGGCAGCGGCGTCCGGCCGAACAGCGCTTCAACGACATCATCACCTGGTTCGCCCCGCTGGCGCCCCTGTTCGACGCCCTGGCCCTGGTCTTGCGCCTGCTGCGCGACTCGGGCGGGCCGGTCAAGATGATCGCCATCGCCGGCAGCTACCAGCAAATGCTGCAGGGGAAGGTGTACCAGATGCTGCGCCTGACGCTCGACGACACCCTGGGCGCGATTCCGGAAATCTCCGCCAACAAATACATGCTGTGGGTGCGCTTCACCACCCAGGGCGGCGACCTCAAGCCCAAGCCGCTCGAAGACGACGTCCCGTTCGAACTCACCTTGTGCAACTTCTAAGTCATTCATGCCTGTCGTAAACTGCCCTACCTGCCAGAAAAAAGTCGAATGGAGCGAGGCGAACCCGTTCCGCCCCTTCTGCTCCGAACGCTGCAAGCAAATCGACCTCGGCGCCTGGGCCGAAGAAAAATACACGATCCCCGGCGCGCCCGCCGACGACGACCTGCTGCCCGATCAGGACAACGGATAACTTGCGCCACCTGCCGGACACGGTCCGCCTGCAATGAAGGGCCGCGCAGCGGCGGCGAAAAGCGCGGGGCGTTCACGCGATGGCATACAATGTGCCCATCGCCCCCTGCACAGGAAAATCGCCCATGAGGCTCGACCACTTCATTCATGACCGCATGGACGACATCCTGGCCGAGTGGGAATCGTTCGCCCGCACCCTGGGCCCGGCCGCCGACCAGATGAGCGCATTGGGCTTGCGCGACCACGCGCGCCAGATCCTGGGCACCATCGCCGCCGACATCGGCACCTCGCAAGACCCGGCCCAGCAGCAGGCCAAGTCGCAGGGCCTGGCGCCGGACGCCGACAACGCCCACAGCGCCGCGTCGGTCCATGGCGCGCTGCGCCAGGCGAGCGACTTTTCCCTGCTCCAGCTAGCGGCCGAGTTCCGCGCCCTGCGCGCCACCGTGCTGCGCCTGTGGCTGCCCCACGTGACCCAGATGAGCGCCGAGGCGGTCGGCCACATGGTGCGCTTTAACGAAGCGATCGATCAGGCGCTGGCCGAATCGGTGGTCACCTATTCGGCGCGTGCCGACCACACGCGCGAACTGTTCCTGGCGATCCTGGGCCACGACCTGCGCGCGCCGCTGTCGAGCATGACCAGCGCCGGCGATCTGCTGTCCCGGGCCCGGCTCGACCAGGACAAGGTAGCCGACATCGGCCTGCGCGTGAAACGGGGCGCGCGCCAGATGAGCAGCATGGTGGAAGACTTGATCGGCTACACCCGCACCCAGCTCGGGGCCGGCATGCCGACCATGCTGCGCCCGGCCGACCTGGCCGAAATCGGCCGCGCGGCCATCGACGACGCCAGCGCCAGCCATCCCGGCACCGGCTTCGAACCGCGGTTCGACGGCGCCCTGCACGGCCAGTTCGACAGCGTACGCCTGCAGCAGCTGCTGACCAACCTTCTGATCAACGCGGCCCAGTACGGCAGCGACGGGCGCCCAGTGCGCCTGCACGCGCGCGGCACGGCCGACGCCATCACCGTGGAAGTGCGCAACGACGGGCCGGTGATCCCGCCCGAGTCGCTCGAATCGATTTTCAGCCCGCTGGTCCAGCTGCCCGGGGTGGAACCGGAAGCGCGTCCGCGCACCAGCCTGGGCCTCGGTCTGTACGTGGCGCGCGAGATCGCGCTGGCGCACGGCGGCACCATCAGCGCCGCCTCCAGCGCGGCCGAGGGCACGGTGTTTACCGTGCTGCTGCCGCGCGCCGCCGCGCCCGCCTAGCGCGCCACCATTTCCACGCGCCGGTTGCGGGCGCGTCCCGCTTCGCTCTCGTTGGACGCCACCGGCGCCACGTTGGCCACCCCGCGCGCCATCAGGCGCGTGGCGGCGATGCCGTACTTGCCCGTCAGGGCCGCCACCACCGCCTCGGCGCGCTGCTGGGACAGCACCGTGTTGGCCTGCAGCTCGCCCTGGTTGTCGGTATGGCCCACGATGAACACATTCAAGGCAGGTCTGGACTTGAGGACCTGCGCCATCTCGGCCAGCTGGGCGGACGCGTCGGCGCGCAGCACCGCCCTGTTGGTATCGAAGGTGATGCCGTACAGGGCGATCTTGCCGTCGCGTTCGATCGCGCCCGCGATCGCTTTGGCGTCCACCGTCACCTTGCCGGTCTCGATCGTCACCGGCTCGATCACTTGCAGAAACTGGCGCACCCGGCCCAGCATGGGCTTGCTTTCCGAACCGGCCGTCAGGCCCAGTTGAACATAGGTGGCGGCGCCGTCCGCGCCCGCCTTGCGCGCGCTCAGGTAATGGAAGCCGGGCTGGCTGCCGCTGTTGAAGATGTTGTCCACGTACACGTCCCACTTCTGCCATTTGGCCTTGCGCGGCAGGTCGATGATCAGCTGCTGCACGCGGGCCGCTTCGCACTGGGCCAGCTCGCAGGCGTACAGGATGGAAAAGCCGGCCGCTTCCAGCGCCTGGCGGTAATTGCGGAACACTTCCAGCGGCGCGCGCCCCTGCGGCCCCCAGTACATGCGGTTGGCGATGCGCCCCTCGACCGGGCGCAGCACCGGCTTGCCCTTTTCTTCCTGCACGATGCGGGCCGCGGCGGCCGGATCGTCGCCGTACATGTACAGGATCGAACCCTGGTAGCGCGACACCAGCGGATGGTCGGCCCCGCCCGGCATGTCGCTCTGATAGGGGTCGCTGGCGGCCACGGCGGCGCCGCAGCACAGGATCGATAGCAAGGCGCCCAGGCGCAGGTGTCGCAGCATCATGGTTTCTCCCGGTTGTGGTAACGGTCCATCTGCAGTCCTTCGATACTGATGTCCGGCTGGCGGCCGCCGATCAAGTCGGCCAGCACCCGCGCCGAGCCGCAGGACATGGTCCAGCCCAGCGTGCCGTGGCCGGTATTCAAATACAGGTTCGGATACGGCGTGGCGCCGATCACGGGCGTGCCGTCCGGCGTCATGGGGCGCAGGCCGCACCAGAACTGGGTCTGGCCCAGGTCGCCGCCGTGCGGATACAGGTCGGTCACGGCGCGCACCAGCGTGGCGCGGCGCTTCTCGCGCAGGGACTTGTCGTAGCCGGTCAGTTCGGCCGTGCCGCCCACCCGGATCCGCTCGCCCAGACGGGTGATGCCGACCTTGAAGGTCTCGTCCATGACGGTCGACTCGGGCGCGCCGGCCGCATCGATGACGGGCATCGTGATCGAGTAACCTTTGACCGGATAGACGGGGATCCGGATGCCCAGGGGCGCGAGCAGCAGCGGCGAAAAGCTGCCCATGGCCATCACGTAGGCGTCGCCCTGGAACAGACCGCCGGAAGTCGCCACGCCCGTGATGCGCCCGCCCGCGTGGCGCAAGGCCTCGATGGTGACCTCGTTGCGAAACACCACGCCCAGATCCGCCGCCATGGCCGCCAGCGCCTGGGTGAACTTGAAGCAGTCGCCGGTCTCGTCGTTGGGCAAGCGCAGCCCGCCCAGCACCTGGCCGCGGACCCGCGCCAGCGCCGGCTCGGCCTGTTCGCAGCCGGCCACGTCGAGCAGCTGGTAAGGCACGCCGTAGCGCTCGAGCACGGCAATGTCGTGGGCCGCCTCGTCGACCTGGCGCGCGTCGCGGAACACTTGCAGCGTGCCGCGGCTGCGGTGGTCGTAGGCGATGCCAGTGGCCTGGCGCAGCTCCACCAGGCAGTCGCGGCTGTATTCGGCCAGGCGCACCATGCGCGACTTGTTGATCTCGTAGCGGGCCGGGTTGCAATTGGCCAGCATCTGGAACAGCCAGCGCCACATGGCCGGATCGAGTTTGGGCTGCACCACGAGCGGACTGTGGCGCGCCAGCATCCAGCCCAGGGCCTTGGCCGGCACCCCGGGCGCGGCCCAGGGCGCGGCCATGCCGGGCGAAATTTCGCCGGCGTTGGCGAAGCTCGTTTCCAGGCCGGCGCCGCTCTGGCGTTCGATCACGGTGACCTGGTGCCCGGCGCGGGCCAGGAAGTAAGCGGAGGTGGTGCCGACGACACCACTGCCCAGAATGATGATGTTCAAGCGAATCCTGCGTCTAGTAACGTAGTTGGTCCAGCCACGTGAGCAAGGGGATGGTGGCCGGCAGCAGCGGACTGACACCCACCGATCCCTGCCACGCGAAAGCCTGGCCTTCCAGGCTTTGCGGCTCGCCCCGCCACGAACGGCTGATGAAGAAATGCAGACGCACGTGCGCGTGTTCGTACACATGCTCTACCCCGCACCATTCGCTCGCGTCCAGGATATGGACGCCCAGCTCTTCGACAAATTCGCGTTTGAGCGCGTCGAGGATGGCTTCGCCCGGTTCGACTTTGCCGCCCGGGAATTCCCAATAGCCCGCGTAGGGCTTGCCGGGAGGACGCTGGCCGAGCAGCACATCGCCGTTCGGCTGCATCAGGATGCCGACCGCCACGTCAATCGGCGGTTTCGCTTCGCTCATGACTGCCGTCCCGCGTAATCCTTGGCGAACTGCCAGGCCACCCGGCCCGAGCGCGAACCGCGCGCCAGCGCCCAGCGCAGCGCGTCGGCGCGCGCGGCCTCGATTTGCGCGGCGTCGCAGCCGAAGCTGGCCAGCCAGTGCGCCACGATGCCCAGGTAATCGTCCTGGCGGAAGGGATAGAACGAGAGCCACAGGCCGAAGCGCTCGGACAGCGAGATGCGTTCTTCGACCGTCTCGCCCGGATGCAGGTCGCCGTCGTCGGCGCGGGTGTAGCCGGCGTTGTCGCTCATTTTTTCCGGCAGCAGGTGGCGCCGGTTGGAAGTGGCGTAGATGATCACGTTGTCGGACGGGGCCGCGATCGAGCCGTCCAGCGCGACCTTGAGCGCCTTGTAGCCGCGCTCGCCCTCTTCGAACGAGAGATCGTCGCAGAAAATGACGAAGCGCTCGGGCCGGCCCGCCACCAGGTCGACGATGTCGGGCAGCTCGGCCAGGTCGTCCTTGTCGACTTCGATCAGGCGCAGGCCGTCAGCGGCGAACTGGTTCAGGCACGCCTTGATCAGGGACGACTTGCCGGTCCCGCGCGCGCCCGTGAGCAGCACGTTGTTGGCCGGGCGGCCCTGCACGAACTGGCGCGTGTTCTGCTCGATCTGCTGCTTTTGCGCGTGCACATGATGCAGGTCCGACAGCGCGATGGCCGCCACATGGGTGACCGGCTGCAGGTAGCTGGCGCCGCCGGCGGCGCGGCGCCGCCAGCGGAAAGCGAAGCTGCGCTTCCAGTCCGGCTCGCGCGGGTGGCCGGGCGGCAGCACCGCCTCCACCCGCGCCAGCAGCGCCTCGGCCTTTTGCAGGAATTGTTCGAGCGGCGTCATCGCCGCTTACGAACGGTAGTCGGCGTTGATGGTCACGTAGTCGTGCGACAGGTCGCAGGTCCAGACGGTGGCCGTGTTGGCCCCGCGCCCGAGCTTGACGCGCACCGTGATTTCGCTCTGGCGCATGACGCGCTGGCCGTCCTGTTCCTGGTAGGCGGGATTGCGGCCGCCGTTCTTGGCCACCAGCACGTCGTCCAGATACATGTCGAGCTTGGTCACATCGAGGTCGTCCACGCCGGCGTAGCCGATCGCGGCCAGGATACGGCCCAGGTTCGGGTCGGACGCGAAGAAGGCCGTTTTCACCAGCGGCGAATGGGCGATCGAGTAAGCGATCTTGCGGCATTCCTCGACCGTGTCGCCCTCTTCCACCGTGATGGTGATGAACTTGGTGGCGCCTTCGCCGTCGCGGATGATCTGCTGGGCCAGGTTGCGCGCGATGTCGGTCACCGCCGCCTTGAGTTCCTCGTATTCGGTGCCGGCCGCGTTGGCAATGGCCAGGCTGCCGGTGCCGGTGGCGATCAGCATGAACGAGTCGTTGGTCGAGGTGTCGCCATCGATGGTGATGCAGTTGAAGGAATGGTCGGCCGCGTGCTTGACCAGCTCATTGAGCACCTCTTGCGAGACTTTGGCGTCGATCGCCAGGTAGCCGAGCATGGTGGCCATGTTCGGCTTGATCATGCCGGCGCCCTTGCTGATGCCGGTCATGGTCACGCTGTGGCCGCAGATGTCGACCGTGCGCGACGCCGCTTTCGGCTGGGTGTCGGTGGTCATGATGGCTTCGGCCGCGTTGTACCAGTTGTCCGCCTTCAGGTTGGCGATCGCGTCCGGCAGGCCGGCCACGAGTTTGTCGACCGGCAGCGGCTCGAGGATCACGCCAGTCGAAAACGGCAGGATCTGCTGGGCGTCGCAGCCAAGCAGCTTGGCCAGGGCGGCGCAGGTGGCGTTGGCGTTGGCCAGGCCAGGTTCGCCCGTGCCGGCGTTGGCGTTGCCGGTGTTGACCACCAGCGCGCGGATCGGCTTGCCGCCGTTGGCCACGGCCGCCAGGTTGGCCTTGCTCACTTGGACAGGCGCGGCGCAGAAGCGGTTCTTGGTGAACACGCCGGCCACCGTGGCCGACTCGGCCAGCTTCATCACCAGCACGTCCTTGCGGCCCGGCTTCTTGATGCCGGCCTGGGCGTAACCGATGTCGAGTCCGCCCACCGGTTTCAGGTCGGCGGCGACAGGCAGGGGGGAATTGACGGCCATGGTGTTCTCTCTAGCGTGGTAATGGGAAGCGGATATTGTACCGCTTGCAAGAAAAGCGTGGCTCGCGCCGCGGGCCGCTTAGTCGGCCGGCCGCGCGCAATCGAATTCCACCCCGCCCTCGCCGGCCGCCATCAGGGCGGCGAAGTGGCCGCTGCCGTCGAGCATGATGTTAAATTTCTTGCCGTCAGCGTAGGCGACGCTGTAGTGCAAGCCCTTGCCGCCCCCGGCGATGACCATTTCCAGTTGCAGGCCGCTGCCGAAGGCGTAGCTGTGCCCGCCCACGGTGACGCCGTCCGCATCGATCTTGATCGTTTGCGCGCTGCGCACCAGTCCGCCCGCGCTGCACGAGCCGGTGCTGGTGCCGTCACGGAAGAAGCCTGTCACGAGCGGCCACAATGGCCGGTCGCGCAAGGGCGCGGCGCTGCCGTTGCAGCCGATGACCGTGCCGGCGCCGCTCAGGCGCACGTTTTCCTGGTCTGCCGAGTTGCGCACGAATGACCAGTCGGGCTCGGTGCCGCCCGCCGTGGCGAGCGCCGTCGATGGTTTGCCGCCTTCGAACATGCGCGTGAACGACAGCCCGTCCGCGGCCTTGTTCAGGTCGTGCTCGAATCCAGGGGCAGTGACAACGCCGTCGGCGCCGACCTCGATCTTGTCCTTGGCGCTGCCGGCGGCGATGGACATGCCATCCTTGCCGCCCTCTTTGGTGATCTGGCAAGCGCCGCCGAAGCTACCGGCAAGCAAAGGCAGCAAGGCCTTGGCGTAGCGCGCTGCGACCTTCTGCTCCGCCGCGTTCGTTTCGGCCATGCTGCGCTCTTCTTCGGCGCGCTGGGCCGCCTCGTTCACGGGCGCCTCGGCCGCGGCGGCGCCCGCGTCATCGTCGGCGTCGTTCTTGTGGCTGCAGGCGCCCAGCAGGGCAAGAACCAGGAGCGACGGCAAGAGCTTTTTCATATGCAAAGAGATCCGTAAAAAGTAAATAAAAGACAATTGTAATAGTTTGCCAAATAGTGCGCTGGTATGGGTCGCACGCGCTTCAAGGGGGCGCCTGGTTTGCTTCGCGCCGCAACAGTGCAATCCGGGCCCGCAGCGCGCCGTGCGGATCGGCGGCCGGGTCGTAGCGCTGTTCCAGCAGCGCCGCCAGCGCGGGTAACAGGCGGGCGCGCTGGTCCTCGGCCGAATCAAGGGCGAGCGTTGCGCCCATGCGCGGCGAGTCTGCCGTCCAGCCTGCCGGACTGAACACACGCGGGACCTGGAACGCCAGCACCAGCGCATCGTCCGTGTCCGCCTCCACCGGCGCCTCGATCAGATACACCCTGGCGTCGCTGGCGGACTTGAGCACGTGCGGGAAGTAAGCCAGTTCCGTTTCGAAGGCTTGCCACCGGCCCTTCACGACCCGCAGGAAGCGATGCTCGAGCGTGCGCATCCCGGGCGAGGCGCTGCCACCGACGCGGGCGATCCAGAAATCCATCAGCACGCAGTGGCCGCTGCCGTCGATGTCAAGGAAGCGGCGCTCGACGTGGTAGCGTGCGTACGTTGCGGCGAAGGGCTTGGGCGGGCGCGCCTGCGGCATCTTGCAGGCATTGGCATCGAGCAGCACATACGCGGGCAGCGCCGCGGCGCCAGGTTCCTGGCCGGCAGCGGCCAGGTGAGAGCTCAGCAGTGCGCCGCAGGCGCCGGTGAGCGCAATCGACAGCAGACGGCCAGGTCGGAAAAACGGGGAACGCATCGGGCTATCCTTATTGAACGGTGTAATTGCTGGCGCCGTTGACCCGCACTGGCTGGTCGACACCGTCGAAGGTATTGTTCTCGATTACGACGGCGGCCGAATCGAGCAGGTTGATTGCCGCCGGCGCCTTGCCGAACCAGCCGCCCTTGAAAATGAACTTGTTGTTGCGCACCACCGCGCCATGGGCGTCACGCAGCTTGAGCGCCGCATCGAAGGCGCCGCGTTCGCCCTTGCCGTGCACGATGAAGATATTGTTTTCGATGACTGCGCCCGGCCCGAACAGGAAGGCCGCCGTGCTGCTGTCGACCTCGATCACGCTGTCGCGCAAGACGTTGGCGCCGCCGCCGAGCTGCACGCCGCGCCAGCCGGCGCGGATCCGCATGTGCTCCACCAGATAGTTGCTGGCCTTGTACTGGGGCGGGCGCTGGTCGTCGGCCTTGGCGGCGGGCACATCGGCGCAGGCAGCCTGGGCCGGCCAGCAGCGCACGCCGCCGACCAGGAAACCGGGGCCGTCCGCCGCCCCGCGCAGGGTAATGCCGATATTGGGCGGGCGCGTGCCCGGCACGTCGATGCGCCCGTTGCGCACTGCCACATCGAGGCCGCCGCCATCGTTTTCAATTCCCCGCATGTTTTGGGTGGCGGACATCAGCGCGTGCCCTTGCAGATCGACCAGGTAAGTCGGCTTGGGCAGAGGTCCGCAAGGGCCAGCGCATTCGATCTTGAGCAAGCCCTCGCCGGCATACTGGAGCGCGCGGCCCGCGTGCACGTCGAACTGCGGATCACGCCGGATATCGCCGCCGAGGCAGTAGGCGCCAGGGGCGCGGATCAGGCCGCTCACCTCGCGCGCATTGGGGGCGCTCAAGGGAACGTTCGCCGCACAGGCCGGCGGCGAACCGGGCAACGGGGCGCTGTCCGCCTGTACTTGCAGCGCTGTTGCTGTCGCGCCCAGGGCCGTGGCGGCCAGGGCGAAAGCGAGCAAGGCGCTGCATCGTGTCGATCTCAACATAATCGCTTTCCACAAAGGGGCGTACCGACGCACGGCGTGCGGCACTGGGCTTTCCTGTCCCGGACAGAACAGACGGGATGCTGCTCCAGACTGCTTGACGGACTCCCTGGCGACCGGTTTGCCATTGACGGTGTCGCCCTCCAGTGTGACGCCCCCCGTGGCGATGGCCGGCACGGCCCACGGTTTGTTGCGGATCGCGGCATCGGCGTCGACCAGGCCATTCTTGCCGTGCACGATGATCGCATTGTTTTCAAATCACGGCGCCGGCGCCGTTCATTGTCTTGCTTTCAGCAGGTTGTTGGTTCCGACCGGCGGCCGTTCCCAGCCGGGGACAACGACCACGCCATTGTCGATCCGGTCTTCGCAAAAATCGCCGCCCGCCATGCGATACACCAAGGACCTGACCTCGCCGGTGCCGACGCGCTGCTCGACATCCCAGCCGACCAGCACGCCGTCGTCGACCACGCGCACCTTCAGGCGCAGGCTGCCGCCTTCGCGGCGGACGAAGTCCAGCACGGCGTCGGGTATGCGTTCGGCGACCGGCACGGTGTAGTCGCCCACCACGGTGCCGCCAACGAAGGTCCCGTCGGACTGCAGATGGGCCTCGCCACTGCGCCAGGTCACCCGCACGAAGACCGGCATGCCGCGCTCGCCACCGGGGAAGGAGTAGAACTTGCGGACCTTTAGATTCAGCACGGAACCGGCGCCCATCGAAAAGCCGGTGTCGCCGTACAAGGTCACAGCGTGCTTTTCAGGATTCGCATCCATATACAGGGTACCGATCGGCACGCCGGCGAAGCGGCCGGCGGCCGCGGGACGCGTACCGCACGCGCACAGCAGCAAGGCGGGCACGATCGCCGCCAGCGCGCACAGGTGACGGCGCAGTGGGGAAGTGACAGCGATCATCGGTTTGTTCATTGCCATCTTTCAGTGCGGCGCCGGGACAGTGCGCAGGCTTCCGGACGGCGCGTTCTGCCAGCCCGCATCGACCACAGTACCGTTGATTATCCTGTCTTCGCGAAAGTCGCCACCGGCCATCCGGTAGACCAGGGTCTTGACTTCACCCGGACCGACGCGCTGTTCGACATCCCAGCCGACCAGCACGCCGTCGTCGACCAGCCTGATCTTCAGACGCAAGCTGCCGCCATTGGTGCGGATGAATTCGCGTACCGTCTCCGGAATGCGCGCGGCGACCGGCACCGTGTAGTCGCCCGCGAATGCCGCGCCGGTCCAGGGATTGACATCGCGCGACAGCGGCCCCGGATACCAGGTCACGCGCAGCGACGCGGGCAGGCCGCGCTCGCCGCCGGGAAAACTGGCGTTTGACACATTTTTCAAATTTAACAGCGCGCTGCGCTCGATCGAGAAACCATGGTCGTCGTAGATTGTCACCCCGCGCTTGTCGCCACTGGCATCGACCCGCAATGTGCCCACGGAAATTGCTTGCGAACGGCTGCCGTCAGGGCCGGCCGGCAAGGATGCACTGTCGGCGCAGGCGGCCAGCGCAGCGAAGAGCACAGTCACCCGGCGCAGCGGGGATTTTCCAGGAGGGCGCGGCGCGCTCAATGCACGCTTTCCGGGTTGAAAATGGCGGCGCTCACGTCAGCGTCGAGCCGCGCTTCAACCGCCTCCGACTTTTGCTTGCCTGGATTGTCCACCTCCAGCAGGATGCCGGCCTGCGCATCGTTGCCGGCTGCCGCCGACGGCGCAAACGAGCCGCCGCGCGCGCGGCAGATGGTCGCGCCGGGCGTCAGGTCTGAGGTCCATACTTCGCACTCGATACCGAGCAGCGTGCGTGTCGCGCCGGTGGGCCGGCTGTTGCCGCTGATTTTCCTTGCCTGTGCGACGATCGCCGCCATGCGCGGATCGGCCGCCAGCTTGGCCATCTTGGCGTCGAAGCCGCCGTCGCGCAGCGGCCCGGCCACCGCCGGTGCAGCCGCGTGCCGTGCCAGATCGCATTCACCTTTCTTGGTTCCCTCGCTCAGATTGAAGTAGCAGGTGCCTGCGGCCGACCACAGTTCGGCCTTGAGTACTTCATGCTCGACCAGGCCGCAATCCTCGGCGACATGGTAGGCGTCGCGCCGCTCGTAGATGACGTGGCGGTTGGGCGACCAGTACATGTCGCGCAGCAGGCCGTGCGCCAGCGATGGCGATTCGAGCCGCGCGGCGACCGCCAAGCCGGCGGCGCGCCTGCCCGCGGCACACAGGGCCTGCAGCTGGCGCATGTTTTTCGCCATGGCTTCGTGATCGGCCATCTGGTTGCTCAGGCGCACGTAATGGACCTTGATCGTCTTGCCCCCCAGCGTGGTGTGCGGCATGGGTGCGGCGGCCACCTGGTCTTCGAGGGCCGTGGCGGAGGCGGCGGCGCTGGTCAGGGTCAGGCACAGGGCAAGGGTGCGGCATGCCGCGCGCGAGAATGCGTTCATCGAAATCCTTGTTTACGGGAGGTAGTGCTGCAGTTGTCGGCGATCCGGGTGAAGCGCGTCACGGAGGTGGCGCTGCGTTGCTCGACACGGCGCGGCGCTTGCGCCGCCTCGCTGGCCGCGCCGCGTGCGTCGGCGACGTAGTCGTCCCAGTGGGCCAGCATGGCAGCCGCGTCGGCCCGGTCCTCGGGCGTGGCGCCGTTCTTGGCGGACTGTTCGAACATTTTGCGCTGCATGGCGAAATCGGGGAGCGCGCCGGGCGCGCCGCCGAGCTGCTCGACGGTGGTGCTCCGGTACTGCCAGGTCCTGGCGTCGAGCTTGGTGACGACGGTGGTCATCTGCAACTTGTTTTCCGGCTGTGAAGGCAAGCGCTCACGCCAGGTCACTTGCACCCAACGCGGGATCGAACGCGTCAGGCTGCCAAAGGAATTGGTCTCGCTGTTGCGGGACGACAAAACAGCCGAACCGAATATCTCCTGGCCAGTATCGGTCGCACCTACCAGCCCCATCTTTTCTGCGGCACCCGGTGCCAGCCTGAGCACCACGACCATGCCGCCCCTGAACTCGGGGCCGCTGTCATCGCGCCGTGACTGCGCACAACCGGTCATGCACAGCGCCACGGCAGCAGCCGGCAGGAACTTTCTTCGATTGGGATTCGACATCGTGTTTCCTGCTCAAGACCTTCAATAGGGCAAGGCATTCGCATGCGGCACGCGCTGCGCGGCCCAGGTGTAGATCGCCTGCACATGCGGACACAGTGCCGTGAGCAGCGGCGGCGCCGCTTGCGCCTTGCCCGTCACCGCGGCGCGGACGATGGCCGCGCACGAGGCGAATTGGCGGCGCTCGCTCTGCCACAGTAACAGATCGTCGTTCTTGAGCAGCAGGGGCAGCGTTTCGCCCGCCACCGCGAGCGGGATGTACGGCACCACGATGATGCTGCCTTCCATATAGGTGAAATACGCATCGGCCAGCTGGAATTGTCCCTTCGGCCGGCCGCGGAACAGGAACATGCGGTCGGTCGCGTGCATCCCGCCCACACCGGCCGAGGCCGTGAAATCGCAGATGCCGTCGCCGTCGAAGTCGAGCCAGGTCACCACGCTGTTCTGCCCGCCAGGGTAGTGCAGACCGTTGTCGACCAGCCCGTTCTTGATCGTCTTGATTTCCGCTCTGGTGAACGGCCGCTCGTCGCGGATGTCCAGCCGAGGATCGCCGGAAGGATCGTACTGACGCAGGTAGCGCGCCAGTTGCGCGGCCGGGCGCGGCGTCTGCGCGCAGGCCGGCGCCGCCTGCAGGCTCAGACTGCGTCCGCCGACGGTCAGCACCGCGCTGTCGGCCCGGGCGCTCGCCGCCGCCAGCAGCAGCACGCACATGCCCGCGCGCGCCGCCATCCTCATTGGCAGCTGTTCGAGATCCGCGTCCACAGCTGGCGCGAACTGGCCAGCATGGTCGGATTGCCGGGCGCGAGCTTGGCCAGCGCCGCCGTCAGCGCCGCCTTCTCTTGCGGATCGGTGGTCGTGTCGCGCTCGCGCTGCATGCGGGCGATCGCCTCGGCGTATTTGGCGTCATTCTGCTGTTGCATGGCCGGCACTTGCGCCAGCTGCTGCCGGGCCTTCTCGCGCTCCTCCGGCGTGGCGCCGTGCTGGGCCTGCTGGCGCAGCACCATGTCGACGCCAGCCATGCTGGGGCCGCGACCGGTGCTGAGCATGGTCACATGGTTGACGAATTCCCAGCGTTCCTGGTCGAGCTGGCGTATCGTCAAATGCATCTGCGAGCCGGGGCAGCTGGCCGTGACATCCCATCCGTCCTTGGTCTTGACGGTGCGCTGATTTGTGCATGCGAGCGCCTGCGGCGGCAGCGGGGCCCCGCCCGTGATGGCCTTGACGCAGTGGGTGACCGGCCGCTCGCCCTTGTACTGGCGCGTGGCGCTGTAGGGTCCGGCGCTGTTGGTGGCAGTGGTGTCGCCGCTGGCCCCGTCGACCGTGCTGGAAACCCGCACCGGGGCATCGGGAAAGGCCAGGTCGGCCTGAAAGTCGATGCGGTACAGGCCCAGCGGCGGCAATTCCGCCCCGTACGCAGCAGGCAAGGCGGCCAGCGCCAGGCACAGTGCCGCCGGCCAGTGCCGGCGCATTCCCTCGATCTTGTTCATGCTGTTTCTCCTCGGGTGCCGGCCATTGCCACCAGCGCAGCCCTGCACGCGCATCGCACGTGCAGGGCGTCGCATCAGGGCGCTTTGGCCTTGTAGGTCAGGTTGACAGGGATCTGGGACGTGTTGCCACGCGGAGTTTGCACCACCAGCAGCGCCGACGCGTGGGCCGTGACCGGACCGCCTTCCTCGCAATCGCTGGTATCGGGCATGATCGCCAGCGAATGGATGCTGCCCTGGTCGCCGGTGACGAAGCCGGCCGTGTAGCGCGGCGGCTGGCTCAGCACGGTGTCCGGATAGGCCGTACCGCTGAGCTTGGACGCGGACGAGATCGCCAGTGAAGATCCGGACGGCATGGGATTGCGGTGCCCGTCGCTGATTTGCAGCGTGGCCCCGACCGCGCCGCAGCTGGTGGTCGTGAGATTGAGCGTGCCGCCAGCCATGCTTACGCCGGCGCCGGGATTGAGCAGCGTGACGCTGCCGACGTGGCTGGTGCTGAGGAACACGGCGATCTTGCCGCTCAGCGGCGTGGTCGATCCGGCCAGCGTGGTGAAGGTCATGGTCGCCAACCCGGCCCGTTTCTGCGGCGCGCTGGCGTCGGTGTCGAAGCGGGGATTCTGGCTGCGCAGTTGGACCACGCAGCGGCCGTTGACCGTGGTGCAGCCGCCGCGTGCCGAGCTGCCGATGGCGGCGCTGTCGGTCTGCACCACCACCGGCACGCCGTCGGCCACCGGGTTGCTGAACTGGTCGGCCAGCAGCAGCTTCATCTCGATTTCCGAGTCGTCGTAGTCGTAACCCTCGAAGTTGAAGGTTTCCGCGCTCAGCGAGAAGGCCGCCTGCACCGGCAGGCCGGTGGTGACGGTGATGGTGTCGGACACCGTGCTCAGGCCGTTGGCGAGCGTGGCCGAGACCCGCACCGAGGTCGGTTCGGTGCCCGAGATCAGGCTGGCGACGACCTCGCCGTTGACGTCGGTGGTGCCGCTGGTCTGGCTCAGGCGCACGGCCTTGGTCGAAATGGTGGCGAAGCTCACCGTCTGATTGGCTACCGGCAAGCCCGATTTGTCGAGCACCTTGAAGCGGATCACCGCCGTCTCGCTGCGGCCGCTGCCGCCGGCGCCCTGGATCACGATCGAGCTGTCGGTCGGCACGATGCTGGCCAGTTCGATCGAGGTCGCGTCCGGGCTGGCGGCGACCAGATTCACGTTGGCCGTGGCATTGCCGTCTTCGAGCGTGGCCGTGATCGTGTCGGACTGGGCGCAGCCGTTATCCTTGTAGGTGAACGTGGCGCGGCCGTTGAGCGAGGTCACGTTGGCCGGCAGCACGGCGCGGTCGAGCGCGGCGCAGGCCGAACTCAGGCGCAGTGTGACGGGATAGTCGCGCAGCAGCACGCCATTGCTGTAGGCGTCCAGGCTGACCAGGGTGCTGCCGTAGGCCTTGATCTGGGCCGGGCTGGCGGCCGGGGTCACCTGGGTGAAGGTGATGTTCGGCTGGGCCACCGTGAAGGCGGCCTGGGCCTGGGCCGCCAGGCCGTTCGCCTGCGCCATCACGGTCAACAGCGTGGCGCCGCCGCTGGACACGCCGGAGGGGTTGAACAGGACCACGGCCTTGCCGTCGGCGTCGGTGGCGATCTGGCCCACGGCCGGCGTCATCGACACCAGGCCGGCGTCGGTCGAAAACGCCAGCAGCGCGTTCGCTACCGGCTTGCCGGCCTTATCGGTCACGGTGGCGGTCACGGTCAGGGGCTTGCCGTGCGCGACGGTGCTGCCGGCGCCGTCGCTGAAACCGAGCGCCAGTTTGAGCACGAGCGCCTGGGTGGCGGGGGTGCCGCCGGTGCCGCCCGGCCCGGCCGAATTGATGGCCGGGGTGGTGCCGGGCGCGCTGCCGCCGCCGCAAGCGCTGAGCAGCAGCGCGACGGCGGTGGCGATGGCGCAGGCGGCGCCGCTGGTGATGTGTTGTGCTTGAGTCGACTTCATGGGGTTCCTGTCTGGATGTGTTGGTTCAATTCGGTAGTTCAGCGCGTGCCGGCCAGTTCGCGCTTGAGCGCTTCGACGTTGGCGACATGGCGCTGCACGATATCGGCGGCGGCGCGGCTGCGGGCTGCGGCGTCGAGCGCCTTTTGCTCGCTGCCCAGCTCGGATTCGAGAATCTCGCGCCGGGTGCCGTCGAGCTGCTTTTGCTGCTCCGCGCTCACACGCGGAAACTGGCCCGCAGTGGCGCTGCGGGCCGCTGCCGGCGCCGCCGCCGGGGCCGCCGCCGGGCCCGGCATATTGCTGACCACGACCATGCCGCTGACCGGGTCGACGCGGGAAAATACGGCGCCCTGGGCCGCGCCGCCCCAGGCCAGCAGTGCCAGCAGCGCCGGCAAGATGGCGGCCCTCATCGGGCCAGGCTGGCGACGGCCAGCTGTGGAAGACGCTGGCCGACGGCCAGGCCGAAGCGGTGGGCGCCGCCCGCGCCCAGTTCCAGGCAGGCGTGGGCGCGGCGCGCCGCCGCCACCCGCCACGGACGCAGGGCCGGCACGATGGCCAGCACCGCGCCGTCGCGGTCGAGGAAGACGACGTCGATGGCAAAGCGCATGAAGAAGGTGTGCACGTTGTTGCACGGCGCCAGGAACAGCGCTTCGTCGGGGGCCAGGCCGCGCCGGCCCAGCAAGCCGACCAGGCGCGCCAGGAAGCGCTGCGCCAGCGTGACGCGCATGCCGTTGACGGCCAATACCCGCGGGGCCATCATGGGAAGTCCTTCGCGTTGATCGGCACCGTGATCCGGACCACGGCCTGGCTCTTGAGCGGAAAGCGGCCCCGCATGTAGCAATAGCGGTCGGCAGCCGGGGTGTCATTGAAAAGGTCGAGCATGACTTTCTTGATCAAGTCGTCGATGAAAGGCACTTCCATCACGTGGCAGTAGCGCACTTCGAGCTTGAGCAGCAAGGCGTCCGCCCGGGTCTGCTTCGAGGCGGCGCCGACGCGCGTATCGCCGATGACGTTGGTCACCGGGATGATGCCGGTCCGCCTGCCATACGCATCAACCCCGAAGTCCTTGAACGATGCGCTGGTGGGGTTGAGCACGGTGATTCTGCTGAACTCGACATTGGCCAGCTTCGATTTGAGCATCGCGGCCGCCATCACGCCGGCATAATTGCCCGATGTGATATCGGACATGCCGACGCCGGTCATGGCCTTGGCCTCGGCCGTGTGCAGGGGAACCAGGCCCAGCATGAGCGCGTGCTTCATCGCATCCTTGTCGCCGCCCGACGCGGCGCCCGCACGGGCCGTGGCCAGTGCCGCCACGTTCAGCGTATTCTTTGCCACCATCATCAGTCCCAGCTGCAGTACGCCCAGCAGCATGGGAATGAGGACCATGATCGAGATGATCTGGAATTCAATGGCCGCCGCCCCGCGCTGGCGGGGAGCGCCGCAGACCGGGCGGCGTTGGTTCATGGCGCGCTGGCCTGGCTGACGCCGGGCGAGAGAGCGTGGTCGATGTCGCGCACCAGCGAGGCCAGCGCCTTGCGGTTCGGTTCGCCAACCTGCGGGCTTTGCGCGGCCAGTACGGCGGAAGCGCGGAATTGGTGCAGATGGGCCAGCGCCAGGTTGGCGTGGGCCTTGCTCATGCCCGGGTCGGCGCGCAGCGCTTCCTGGAATGCGCGTTGGGCGTAGCCATACTGCTCGCCGCGCAGGTAGACGGTGCCGAGGCGGAACCAGGCCTGGGCCCGGTTCGGATAGGCGGTCACCACGCGCACATACAGCGCGCTGGCCTCGCCGAAACGCTGTTCGACGATGGCTTGTTCGGCTTCGCGCACCTGGCGGTCGGCCTCTTCCAGCGGCAGGGTCTGGCCCGGCGCGAGCACGTTGGCCGGATCGGGCGGCGGCGCGCTCACGCAGCCGGACAACAGGCCGGCGGCGAGCAGCGCACAGAGCAGAAGGGAACGGTTGTTTACCAACATAGCGATTCTTTCAGTGAAATGCGTTCATCATCTTGATACCGATGGGGAAACCGATAACGACGAAGGTACAAGGAAAAATACAGAGGATCAGCGGGCCGAGCATCTTGACCGGCGCTTCCATGGCCAGCTTCTCGGCGCGCGCGAAGCGTTCGTTGGTGCGTTGGGTCGACTGGGCGCGCAGCACCGTGCCCAGGCTGGCGCCGGTCTTTTCCGCCTGCACCAGGGCACTGATGAGCGAACTGACGGCAGGGATGTCGAGCCGTTCCTCGAGCATGCGCAGGGCGTCGATGCGGTTGCGGCCGGAGCGGATTTCGCGCAGCAGGCGGGCAAAGGCGCGCCGCAAGGCACTGTCCTTGGTCTTCTCGACGGCGATGTTCATGCCCACGGTCAGGTTGCAGCCCGATTCGATGGCCAGGGTCAGCATGTCGAGGAAATTGGGCAGGTTCTTGAGCACTTCGATCTCGATCCGCTTGACCTGGTCGCGCATCCAGATTTCCAGGTACATGAAGCCGAACAAGGCCCCCACCACGGGAATGATGAAGCTGTGCGTCTTGGTCCACATGCACAGCAGCAGGACGATGGCGCCGATCAGGAGGCCGTACACGATCTTGGCGCCGAACCATTGCTGAGGCGACAGTGCGTAGTCGAGCTCGACCTTGCGCAAGCGGCGGATGGTCTTTTCCCGGTACTCGACCGACAGGTAAGGACTGGCGTAGTGGGTGGCGATCTCGATCAGCGGCCAGACCCGCGCCAGCGAGGCGGGCGGCTTGTCGGCATACGTGCGGTCTTCGTCCGGCACCGCGGTGACGATACGGTAGACGAACACGCAGATCCCGACCACGGCCAGGGAGAACAGGAGCGCGAAAATGGCAGTTTGCATAAGTTCCTCAGACGTCGATGGTGACGATTTTCTTGATCACCACAAAGCCGATCAATTCCAGGATGAAGATAACGAGCAGCACGCCGTAGCCCATCCAGGTGTTGTACAGCGGCGCCATCGCTTCCGGTTCCATTTCGGTGAGCACCCACATCAGGAACAGCGGCAGACAGCCCACAATGAGGCCCTGCAGCTTGCCCTGCGACGTGAGGGCATCGATCTTGTCTTCCATGGTCAGCTTCTTGCGCATGGTTTCGGACAGGCGTTCGAGCGACTCGGTCAGGTTGCCGCCCACTTCGCGCGCGATCTTCATACTGGTGGTAAACATCGTGTACTCGCCCGATTCGATCCGCCCTTCCAGCTCGTCGAGCACGACGTCGAGCGCCACGCCCATGCGCAACTTGCGCACCACCAGCGAGAATTCCTGGTTCGACGGCTTGGGCAGCTGCTCGGCCAGCAAGCCGAGCGCCTGCGGCAGGGACAGGCCGGAACGCAAGCCGCCCACCAGCGAGTCGAGCGTGTCGGGCAGCTGGCGGATCAAGAGCTTGCGGCGCCGGTTGCGCAGGCGCTTGTGCACCAGGCCCGGGCCGAACAGGCAGACCACGGCCCCGCCGATGGCCAGCAGCGGATTGCCGCTGACAATCAGGAGCACGATCGGCAGCAGGAAGGTGGCGGCCACGCTGATGCGCGTCAACTGCTTGCTGTCCATGAAGATGAACATTTCGGACAGCTTGACGTTGGTGGTCTCGAGCACCTTTTCCTGGTAATTGGCGGCGAACTGGCGGCCCACCGCGAACATGGCGAACAGCAAGCCCACCACGCTCAGCGCCACGCCCGCGGCGATCAGGGTCGGCAATGCATCAGCCATTGCCAACCTTTCCACCCATCTGCTCGTGCTCCTGCGCGCCGAAGATCGACAGGTCGAGGTCGACCCCGAATTCGCGCAATTCTTCGTAGAAGGTTGGCACGTAACCGCAAGGCATGAAGCTGCCGCGCACCTTGCCATTGTCGTAGAAGCCCTGGCGCTGGAAGCGGAAGATTTCCTGCATCTGGATCACGCCGCGCTCCATGCCGGTGATTTCGGTGATGCTGGTGACCTTGCGGGTACCGCAGGCGAACCGGGTTTGCTGGACGATGATCTGCACCGCCGCCGCGATCTGTTCGCGGATGGCCATGATCGGCAAGTCCATGCCGCCCATCATCACCATCACTTCCAGGCGCGAGAGCATGTCGCGCGGCGAGTTGGCGTGGGCGGTGGTGAGCGAGCCATCGTGGCCGGTGTTCATCGCCTGCAGCATGTCGAGCGCTTCGCCGCCGCGGCATTCGCCCACTACGATCCGGTCCGGGCGCATCCGCAGCGCATTTTTCACCAGCTCGCGGATGGTGACCTGGCCGCGGCCCTCGACGTTGGCCGGGCGCGCTTCGAGCGTGACCAGGTTGTCGTGGTACAGCTTGAGCTCGGCCGCATCTTCGATGGTGACGATCCGTTCGAACGGCGGAATCAGGTTCGAGATGATGTTGAGCAAGGTGGTCTTGCCGGAACCGGTACCGCCCGAGATCACGATGTTCTTCTTTTGCTCGACGCAAATTTTGAGGAAGTTGACCATGGCCGCATCGACCGAATCGAACTTGACCAGGTCCGACACGCCCAGGCGCTTCTTGGCGAATTTACGAATCGAGATCGACGGGCCCTTGAGCGCGATCGGGCGGATCACGATATTGACCCGCGAACCATCTTTCAGACGGGCGTCGCACAGGGGCGACGATTCGTCGACCCGGCGCCCGATCGGCGAGACGATCCGTTCGATCACGCCCATCATCGCCTTTTCGCTGGAAAACGCGATGTCGGAGCGGCGCGTCTGGCCGTTGCGCTCGACGAAAATGTCTTCGGCGCCGTTGACCATGATCTCGGTCACGGAGTCGTCCGAGAGCAAGCTTTCCAGCACGCCCAGGCCGACCGCTTCGTCGAGCACGAACTTGGCCAGCTCGGCCGGATCGGTGACGGCCGGCAAGGTCACCTTGCCGATCAATTCATCGATCAGTTTTTGCGCGACCACGCGCAACTCGCTGTCGCCCATGCGGGTGACGTCCTGGCGCCGCAAGTCGAGCGTCTTGATCAGTTCCGAATGCAGGAACTCGGCGTTCTTCGACAGGGCCGCCTGGTGGGCGCGGTTTTCGTCATTACCCTGGTGCATTTCCTTCAAGTCCGACGGCAGTTCCATGGCGGGCGCCGGGGCGCTGGCGGCCGGTTTGACCAGTTCCATGGGCCGTGCCGGCGCGGCCGCGCCAGGCGCAGCCGCGCCCAGCGCCGACGGCTTGACCGGTTCCGGCGGACGGGGCCCGCCGATCGCTTTCACGCGCAGGTGCTGGCCGCCCACCATGATGGCGTCGTCCACGCGCAGGGGGCCCGAACGCACCACCCGTTCGCCGTTGACGAACACGCCCGACAGCGAGGCCAGGTCGGTGACGCTGCAACTGCCTTCAGGGCCGATCAGCAGGCGCAGCGCGCCCTTGCCGGCCGCGGGCGGCAGCGGAATCGGGGAGCCCGATTCGGCGCCCAGCACCGTGGTGGCGCCGATCTGATAATCGGCCAGCGTGCCATCCTTGGCGCGCGCTTCGAGTGTAATCATGGCTTACTCCGTGACGGTGAGCGGTGCTGGCTTGGCAGGCAGCAATTCGCGGTCGCGTACCGTCTTATCGAACTGGTACAGCTTTTCCTTGTTGAGATCCTTGGCGCCCGGATTCGGATTCGGGGTGGCCTGGACGATGCGCGGGGTGATCACGATCGCCACTTCGCGCGTCGAGCTGACCTTGGACTTGTTGCGGAACAGGCCGCCGATCAGGGGCAGCTTGCCCAGACCCGGCAATTCCTGGCTGTCGCCCGAGCCTTCATAGGCGTACATCCCGTTCAAGACCACGGTTTCGCCGTCGCGCGAATTGAATTCGGCGGTCGACTTGCGCTTGAGGAAACCGGGCACGCCCAGCACCGTGACCGAACGGTCGATGCTGCTCACTTCCACATCCACCTTGGCGTAGATGGCGCCCGAATTGTCGGTCACCGGGGTCACTTCGAGGATGATGCCGTATTCCTTCATTTCGATCGTGGTGCCGTTCAAGCCGCCGCTGACGGGCAGCGGAATTTCGCCGCCGGCCACGAAGCGCGCCTTGGAACCGCTGCGCGTGGTCAGGCTCGGCGCGGCGAGGACCTGGGCGTCGCCGTTTTCCACCAGCAAGTTGATGCGCGAGGTGATCAGGCTGGCCAGATTAATGAAGCCCTTGGGCGGCCAGACCTTGCCCGGCAGCGGCACGCCCGACAAGTCGAGCCCGCTCGAACCCTGGTCCGGCACGTAGCGGAAGGTCGGATTGGTGTAGAAGTCGGCCACCACGCCCGCGTGCGGACCATTGATGCTGGCATCCCAGCGGATGCCCAGGTCGCGCGAACCCTTGGTGGTCAGTTCCAGAACCTTGACGTCGAGATAGACCATCTTTTCCCAGCCCACCTTGCCGATGAAGTTGATGACGGTGTCGGGGAACATCTTTTGGATCGCCTGCACCCGTTCCTGGTTGGCGTCGCTGACCATCTCGCCTTCGAGCACGATCTTCGAGCCGGCCACGCGGGCGGTGACGTTGTCGACGCTGGCGAGCAGGCGCTTGACGTCTTCCAGCGTGGCCTGCACGTTCGCTTCGCGCACGGTCACGGTCATGATGCGTTCGCTGCCATCCTTGAACCACAGGTGCAGATTGGTGGTGCCGGCCCCTTCTGCGAGCACCAGCAATTGTTTGGCCGACAGACTCGACGCCGAGATGATCTTGCCATTGCCGATGGCGATGCGGGCCGGCGAGACGGCCATCACCTTCGCTTCACCGACGTACAGTTCGAGGTCCGGCACAGCGCCGGCATGCGCCTGCAGGGAAAGCAGCGCCATCAGCAGGCCGATGCAGGCCGCAATCATGTTTGTCACGTTTCTCATTTGATTCAGTTACTTTTTAAGTGGAAAGGGATTGGCGGCAGTCTGGGTCGCCGGGGGAGTGATGCCGAGGCGGCTGCGCACATCGCCCGCATTCGGCGCCGCCGCTGGCGCGGCCGCCGCCGGCGCCTGCTGTTGCTGGGCGGCCGCGTTCTTGAGCAAGGCGGCCAGCGGATTGGCCGCTTCTTCGCTGCGTACGCGCAGGCCGCCCGGGGTGCCCATGCCGCCGACGATCATTTCGAGATAGCGGCCGTTGGCCCCGTTCTTGGGACGGCTGCCGAGCGACTTGAAGGTGGTCTCGTCGAGCAGCGTCTTTTCCAGCACGACCTTGTCGTCGGGATTGCGCAGCACGGCCGACAGCGAACCGAGCTTTTGCGCCATCAGCACTTGCTCGGCCTGCGCCGGCGTCACATTGAGGGTGATGGTGCTGAAATTGACGTCGACTTCGCGCTCGCTGCCGCCTTCGGTCTTGACCACGCGTTTTTGCGTGGTCTTGCCGGTCGCCATGACCGGCACCGCCTGCAAGATCATGCGCACGTGGGCCAGCTGCTTGGGGCTGCCGTCCGTTTCGGGCGGCACCGTGAAGGAATTGGGAACCACGCCGCTGCCGCTGTAGATCAAGTCGATGATGTCGCCCGGCACCAGCATGCCGTTGATGGAACTGATTTCATCGACCGGGAACGTGATCGCGCGCTCGCCCTTGGCCACCGTGGTCGAGAGCGCCACGCGGTCGCCGCTTTCGAGCGCGCCGCGGTCGATCGGATCGCCCGGCTTGAGGGGCACCATGACTTTCTGGCCGCTGACATGTTCCAGGTCGTCGGGCGAGAGCACGGTGCTGGCCAGGTAGCGCTCGGGAATGGTGCGCACGGCCAGGTTGTCCTCGTTGATGACGCCGCCGGCGACGACTTCTTCCCGCGCCACCAGCACTTCCTTGGTCTTGTACGAGCCTTGCAGGCGCGATTCGGCATTGGCCAGATACGAGCGCAAGTAGTAATTGGCGCCGACAAAGCACAGCACCCCGAGGACGACTGCGCCGCCCAGCAACATTGTGTTCTTAGAGATTTTCACAGCAGAACTTCCAACAAAGAGAATTTAGGTAACGGACATCAGGAACGAGTAGCCGCGGAAGTAGGCGCGCACGGCGCGCGCGAGGTAGTCGGCCACCGACATGTTGTCGGTCAGCGCGTTCGGAATGAACATGGCTGCCGCGATCAGCGAAGTGACGATCAGATATTCGACCATCGCCTGGCCGGCGCTGCGTTGGCGCCCTGCTGTCGATCGCGCCTGCCTGAGAAGAAACATGGAGAGCCCCTGCTAACGTTATTGAACGGTATTGATCAAGACCAGCGCGCCCGCCTTCTGCGCCATGATCATGGCGTCGAACTGCGACTGGCCCCGGTTGGCGGACAAGGCAATGCCGTTGGCCTGCTTCTTGAATACGTGACGCTCCCAGCCGTCGGCCTTGAGCGCCGCTTCCAGCGCACTGGCGGTGACCTCGAACGAGCGTGCCGACACGGCCGTGATTTGCTGCGACACCTTGGCGCCGTCGACCGAATCGACGATTTGCAAGGCCGTCATCTGGGGCGCCAGGCGCACGGCCAGCTTGGTCGGCCGCGTCTGCTTGGGCGAAGTAAGCGCCACGATGCCCTCGACCTGGTCGCCGTTCTGGCGCACCTGCAGGCTGCGGTGATCGTCGCCCACCTTCTGGTTCAGCACGGTCCAGCCGGGCATCTCGGTGCGCTTGACTTGTTCCTTGCCCGGATGACGCTCCCACGCGATTTCGACCTCGCGCAGCACGGTATCGAGCTTGGCGCCGGTATGGAAAGAGCGCACCGTCATGGGGGTGCCGTTCATGCGCAGGCTGTCGCCCATTTTTTCGAGCTGCACGCTGTCGGGCAAATCCTGCCAATTGGCGGCCTGCACCGGCAACGCGACAAGCAGCACGGCCGCGCGCAGCAGCGCGTTCAGCGTTCGCATGCGCCGCCTCCGCGGTAAACCGGCAAGTTGTTGCTTCTCGTATCTCTGGTCCGGATGAATCGGTCGGCCGGCACCACGTCGCTGCAGACCTGTCCCAGATGCAAGTCATTGAAGGCAGGCTCGATCCAGCTCAGGGCCCAGGTCAGCGGCGCGATCACGCCGTTCAAGCGCGTGATGGGACCGGCCACCGTGAACGGCCGGGTGCGCAGGGCAGCCTGGCGCGAACCGCTGGCATCCCAGCTGTCGAGCACCAGGGAATTGCTTTCGCGCAGAGTCAGATCGAGCTTGTTGAGCGGGGCCGGCAGCGAACTGACATTGGCCAGTTTGACTTGCACGGCGCCGGTGGCGGTGCCGCCGGCCGGCAGCGATTCGCCGCCCGTGATGCCGTCGAGCTTGCCGAGCACGCCCAGCCCCTTGGTGATCGCGGCGGTGGCCTTGCCGGCCAGCGGCCCGATGCTGGTCTGGATGGTCACGCTGTCCGGTTTTTCGATCAGGCGCTTGGCGCCGCTATGGTCTTTCCAGTTCGCGCTCTGCGTGGTCCAGCTGTCGCCGTTGCGCAAGCCGTCGGACTGCTTGAACGCGTTCGTGTTCCAGGTGAACAGGCGGGCCCGCGCCTGGTTTTGCAGCGTGGTGTTGCTCATCGTCGCGGTCGTCGAGACGGTGCGTTCCCAGGCGGCGTAGCGCGCCGCTTGAATCGTCGTGGCCTGGATATCATGGAACTTGCCAAGGTACCAGGTGCCGAGGAACAAGCTCACGATCACGCCGAACATCACGGTGGCCTCGACCATGGCCTGGCCTTCTTGCGCGCGCAGTTTCATTGTACTTTCTCCTGTCGGAACAGTGCGGGATCGAGCGCCTCGCCGACGCTCAGCGACACCGGCACCAGCATCAGTGCCGTGCGCGGATCGTCGATGCGCGCCCACGCCTTGGCCGGGCGGGCGCCAAAATTAATCTGGACCAGGTCCGGGTCGACGATGCAGCTGTCGGCGCTGCACTTGAGCCGGACCCCGTTTTCGACCCTGGCCGCCGAATAGGCCGCCAGGCGGGCCGGATCGACCTCGCGCCCGCCGGCCGGCAACGGCGCGCCTTGTACAAGCTTGCCGTCGGTAAAGTCGGCGCTGTGCGTCTGGCCGCCCTCGGTGATTTCCGTGCGCCAGTCGGAGCGGATCGTCATGACGCAGCCGGTGGTGGCGCCAAACGTGCTGCCGCCGTCGACCTTCCACAGCACTTCCTTGAACACGGTGCGCTGGCCGTCGCTGGCATAGGTGCGGCGCGCGATCGCGAAATCCTTGGGGAAGGTCGGGAAGGGCGTCACCGGCAAGCCGCGCGCCTGCGCCGACCCGGCGCACATGGTGTGCAAAGCGTACGCGGCATCGAAGTAGCGTTCGGGCGCGGCGGGCCGCACTTCCGTCACCAACTGGTAGCTGCGGGCGGCGGCCGGGGCGCCGCCGGCGCCGGCCTTGCCGTCGCTGCAGGCGCCCAGTGCCAGCAGCAGGGCCGCGCACGGCAAGCCCAGAACATGCAGCCTTACGCGCATGACCCGCTGCCTCCGAAAAATGCCTCGACCGGCGGCAAGAGTTTGGTGGTGCCCACCTCGGCGCGGGTGCGCCGGCTTGGCGTGGCCATCGAGGCGCGCCAGTAGGGATTGAACAGGCTCGGACGTTCGCCGCCCCGGTCGGCGCGCTCGCCCCTGAACGGGCGCTCGAACGACACGCACGCTTCGGCCAGTCCGTACACACCGCTGGTCCCGCTCGCGTACTGCGGGTCGTGTTCGAGCTTGGTGCCGTCGGTCAGGGCGACTTTGGCCTTGAACGCGCTGTTGGCGGTCGGCACCTTGGCATCCTTGATCACCACTTCGACGGCGAACGGAATTTTCAGGCGCTGCGCGCGGCGCGTGTCGAGCGTTTGCAGATCGCGGTAATCGGAGAATTCAAAGTTCAGCCTGGTCGCCTGGTCGCCGCTATTGGCTTCGCGCTGGGCGGCGCGGCCATCGATCCGGTTCCAGTCACTGCCGTCGCCATGGGTGCCGATGCGGGTTACCTTGTTGGGGTTGTAGGCCTGGGCGCCGCCCCAGCCCATGGGGATGTAGCCGCGGCAGCCGCGGAACGGCTTCCAGTGGCACAGGCCGGCCGAATCGAGGCCTTTCCAGCTGTCGTAGTTGACCAGGTCGGTGCCGCCCTGCTTGTGCACCTCGACGATGATGAAGTCCCAGTCCCATTTGCGATTTTGCGTGAAGCCGTCGCGCGAATCGAGCGTCACGTCGCGCATGCGGCGGCGGCCATCGCCGCTGGTGCCGGCCGGGCGCGCGCTTTTGGAATAGGTTTCGGTGAAGCGCACCCAGTCGGCGGCATTGGTGGCGAACAGGGCGTAGCCGCCGGGGGAAACTTCAGCGCCATTTTTTTTCGCCACATCGAGCGCGATGTCGACTGCGCCGATGGGGCCGTCGGCATTGAAGCCCACTTGGGCAATATGTTCGACGTGGGCCGCGCCGCGCGCGACCTGTTCAAAGAAGGGCATCGCATCTTGCATCACCTCGTCGACCCTGTCCAGGCCGCGCGAAATGGCGGTGGTCACGGTGCCGGCGTAGGGAATCCAGCGGGTGACCATATTGATGTTGCTGACAAAGCGCGCCAGGTAATCGATCCAGGAGCGCAGGCTGACCGACTGCGCGATCGTCACTTCATTGACGATCATGGCGCGGTTCATGTAAGCCTGGAAATTGAGACTGCGCGCCTGCCAGACTGCGCCGCTGTAGGCGGCGGCGTCGGCGGCATTCATGGCGCGCATCTTGGCGTTCGTGACCTGGCCGGAATTGAACGCGACCAGCATGACGCCGATCATCGCTGCGGCAAAACCAAGAAACAGGACCATGGCCTGCCCCTTCATCCGCATCCTGGAAATACCCTTCATTTTCAGCCTCCCGAAATCACAATCGCCAAAAAAAAACCGGAGCGTCAACTCCGATTCGATATCGCGCCCGGAGGCGCGAACCCTGCAAAATTACTTGCTCTTGTCTTCGAAGTTTTTCAGGTTTTTGGTCTTGGCGCGCTCGTCCGAGTTCTTCTGACCGGCTTCCACCAGTTTGCGCGCGCCGCCGCTGTCGTTACCGGACAGGGTCGAAGCTGCAACCGAGGTCTGGCCGCGGATGATGTCGCCGAAAGCTTGGTACACGCCGATGGCGGCAACCGCGATCAGGGCCACGATAATGATGTATTCGGTCATGCCTTGACCGAGTTGACGACGGAACGAATTGAATTTATTCATGAGGATCTCCGAGAGAAAAGGTTAAACAAACGATAAGAGGGCAAGCGGGTGAATATTAACGAATCGGCACAATGTATGGCAAGTTAATTTTGTGTTTATTTTAAGATAGATGTTCGATTAATATTGCCATTTGATGACAATTTCCCATGGGGCAACGGATGATGCCGAACGTGGTCCTGCCGGTTTTCCCTATGAACTTGCATGCGCCATGCATGCAAACGGAATGTAAATTTTTGCCTTGAGTAAAGGACAGTTGCTCAGAATATATTTTGTATAGAAATTGTAGAAAATGTGACCTAGGATTCTAAGAAGTAACAAAGTAAGCCGATTCCTACGTCGACCGCCCCGCTGCCGGTTGCGGACGCCACAAAAGAAGAATCTTCTTTGATTTTCTAAAAAATAGAGATAATCTTTTGATTTCAACGATTGTTTCCAAAGGTAAATTCCTACACGCTTTGGGAAAGCGCCTGAGATCAAATTGCGCAGTCCGTCGGCGCCGGCTACAATCGCGCACGCCGATCGTCAGGCGCCGCCGCCGTCCGCCGGTTCCCGCATTTGCAACTGAATGTATATTCCATGGCGATGAGCGCGAATTGTGAAATATGCTGTTTCGCGATCGCCGCGCCAAGGCATCGGCGACGATGTCAATATTCGCTCCACGTCGTTAAGCCGGGCGCAAACTGGCGCTGCCGGCGATTATCTGAATCGGCCTCATTTCATTAATAGAAAGTTAATATGATCAAGATCCGCCTTGCCTTATCTTCCCTGCTGCTGGCCTGCGCCGCCGCCGGCGCCGCGCCGGGCGTGATCCCCGGCGTGGACATGACGACCACGCTGGAAAAGAAGGACATGCTGCTGCACTTCGACAAAGCGGCAGTGGCCGGCGTGGTGGACGAAGAGAAGGCCGATGGCCTGGTCGGCTACACCAGCGACCTGCCCGGCGGCGCGCTGCAAGTGTTTATCGCCTTCGATGGCTCGGTACCGGAAGACAAGCTGTTCGATCTGATGAATTTCCAGGGACGCTTGAAAGGCACGGTGCAGTGCAAGCGGGTCCGCGTCGGCACCGGCACCGGCAAACGTGCCGCGGGCGCCAGCAGCGTGCTGGCGGAGCAGTGCGCGCTCAAATCGATCACCCACTAAGCTGGCATTGCCTCTCTACCCACCGAAGCCCCCGCCCCCATGAAGATGTCCCATTCTCTTGCGCCCGTGTCGCTGTGCCTGACCCTGTCGCTGTTCGGCTGCAAGCCGCACGCCGCCACGCCCGCGGCCCCACCCTCCTCCGCCCAAGCCGCATCGGCGCCGGCACCCGGCGCAACGGAAGGGGGCGCGGCTGCGCCCGCGAAGGCCGGCAGCGCCGCGCCGGCCGCGCCTTTCGATTTCGGCACCATCGCCGACAGCGGCGCCAAGGTGCCGCCGTTCCCGTATATCGACTATCCTCCCGCCGTGGGCGAGGCCTTCCAGTCGACCCAGAGCGTGCCGTTCGACGAAGTGCGTGTCATCCTCGGCAAGCGCTACTACCCGGTGCAGGGCCGGGTGGCGGTCCGCACCTTCAGCAACAGCGATGCCAAGATGAGTGAACTGGAAGTGCGCCGCAATTACGAAGGCGCGCTCGCTAACCTGGGCGCGGTCAAGGTCAATACCATCGGTCCCGACGATCCGGCGCTGGTGGTTGACAATGGCGACGACAGCAGCGCGCGCGACGACAAGCTGCGGATCCCGGAAGCGGGCCTGTCCTATGCCACCTACCTGATCCGCAAAGGCAGCGCGCACCATTGGATCGTCCTGATGGTCAATGAGCGCACCACGCGCCTGATCGCGATCGACGAACAGCCCTTCGCCCAAACCGTCGGCTACGAGGCCGGCGGCGGCAAGACCAGCCCGGTCACCGCCAGCGGCCCGCCGGCCGCGGCGGCCGAACCGGTCGCCCCGGCCGGCATCCCTGTGAGCGCGACGCCGCTGCCGCCTTTCCCTTACCTGGCCTACCCGCCCACCGTGGGCGCCGCCTTCCAGACCACGGAGAAAAACAATTTCGACCGCGTGCATGTCATCGTCGGCAAGCAATTGCAAGCCGTGGAAGGCAAGCTCGAGATCCGCACCTTCTTCAACAGCGACGCCAAGATGTCCACGCTGGACCTGCGCCGCAACTATGAAGCGGCCGTCAAGGGCCTGGGCGGGGTCAAGGTTAACACGGTGGCGCCGGAAGACGCGGCCCTGATCGCGGCCAGCGGCGGCGACGAGACCGATCTGCGCGACAAGAAATTGCGCCTGCTCGAACGCGGCATGTCGTATGACAGCTATCTGGTGCGCACGGCCGACAAGCAAGCCTGGATCGTGCTCAGCTTCAGCGACAGCAAGACGCGCCTGATGGTGGTCGAGGAAAAGGCTTTCGCCCAGAGCGTGCCCCTGGTCAACGCCGACACCATGCGCGACAAGCTGGCCGCCGAAGGCCATATCGCGCTGTACGTGAACTTCGACACCGACCGCGCCACCCTGCGCGCCGACGGCAAGCCCACCGTGGCCGAAATCGCCGCCCTGCTCAAGAAGGATCCCGCGCTCAAGCTGGCCATCGAAGGCCATACCGACAACGTGGGCGACGCCGCCCGCAACAAGGACTTGTCGCAGCGCCGCGCCGAAGCGGTGGTGGCGGCGCTGGTGGCAGCCGGCATCGACCAGGCCCGCCTACGCGCCAGCGGCCTGGGCGACAGCCGACCGCTGGCCAAGAACGACAGCGAACAGGGGCGCGCCAGGAACCGCCGGGTGGAGCTGGTCAAGCTGCCGTGACCGGCCTCCATCCGCGTTGCATTTATTGCATTTATTTGTAACCGAGATTGCCCAAAAGGCAATGTTGGCATTATGATTCTTTCCGCCGTCTGAACCCTGCGTCAGACCGCTCCCCCAAGCAAACGGAAAGAAAACTCATGCCCACTATGAAAATGGCTGCGCGCCTGGCGGCGCTGGCAAGCGTCGTGCTGTGGTCCCTCGCCGCGTGCAGCGGCGGCGGCGACCCTTCCCCCACACCCACTCCTGCACCGGCCGCGTTTGGCACGGTGACGGGCGTGGTGGCCGATATCGCCAGCGGCGAGCCGCTGGCCGGTGTCGAGGTGAAAATTGGCGACAAGACCGCCACCAGCGATGCCGGCGGCACCTATGCGATTGCCGACCTCCCCCCGAACGCGGCCACCGTGGCCCGCTTCAGCAAACCCCAGTACGCGTCCAACTTCGCCACCGTCGAGGTGGTCAAGGACAGGATCAGCGTGGCCAACCGCAGCATGGCCAAGGTGGCCGTCAAACAAGAGGTGGACGCCACGGCCGGCGCCACCGTCACCCTGCCCGGTTCGCCTGCCCAGGTGCAGCTGCCGCCTGCGGGCCTGGTCGATGCCGCCACCGGCGCCGCCTACAGCGGCCGCGCGACGGTGGAAATGACGCCGATCGATGCCAGCCGCAATCCGCGCATCATGCCCGGCAATTACCGCGCCGAGGGTGAGCCGGCGCCGATCGAAAGCATGGGCGCATTGCAGGTCGAACTGCGCGACAGCAGCGGCGCCCTGCTCAACCTGGCGCCCGGCAAGAGCGCCACCATCCGCATTCCGGTCCCGGCCACCAGCGCCAGCCCGCCACTGTCGATTCCGCTCTACTATTTCAAGGAAACAAGCGGGCTGTGGGTGCGCGAAGGCACGGCCACCCTGGTGGGCGATCCGCCCCAGCAATACTATGAAGGCACGGTAACCCACTTCACGGTCTGGAATGCCGACCAGCCGCTCGACACCATCGTCATCCACGGCTGCGTGGTCGACAAGGACAACCATCCGCTCGAGGCGAACGTCAGTTCGCTGGGACTGGACTACAACGGGATCGCGTTCGTGCAAACCAGGAGCGGCGGACTGTTCGACGTGCCGGCGCGGCGCGACAGCCGGGTCCAGGTGATGGCCGAGAGCGGCGCCTTCAGCGCCAGCGTCGACGTGACCACCGGCACCACCGACCTGACCTTGCCAGCCTGCCTGGTGATCGACAAGAAACCGCCCGTGATTTTGATGCAGCCGGCCAGCGTGAACGTCGCGCCCGGCGCCTTCACCAGCGTGCAGGTGGTGGCCAGCAATGCCAAGCAATACAAGTGGTACCGCAACGGCACCCTGGTGGCCAGCGGCTCGCGCGTGCTGGGCCTGATCGGCGGCGCCGACGTGGCCGGCGACTACTATGTGGTGGTCAGCAACGAACAAGGCGACGTCACCAGCAGCACGGTGCATGTGACCATCGGCCAACCGGCCCTGCCGCCCAACCTGCTCACCCAGCCTCTCGGTGCGAGCGTGGTGGCAGGATCGCCGGCGACCTTCTTGGTGCTGGCCCAGGGCGAATCGCTGTCCTACCAATGGCTGCGCAACGGCGTTGCCATCGTGGGCGCACGCGGCCCCAGCCTGACGCTGGGCAGCACGGCGGCGGCCGACGACGGCGCCCAGTTCAGCTGCCGCGTGAGCAACAATGCGGGCACGGTCGTGAGCAATGCGGCGCGCCTGACCGTCACCGGCGTCGCGGTGGCGCCCGGCTTCATTACCCATCCGTCCAACCTGTCGATCGGCATCGGCGAGCGCGCCACCTTCAGCGCGACGACGTCCGGCACCCTGCCGCTGGCCTTCCAGTGGCTGCGCAACGGCGACCCGATTGCCGGCGCGACCGGCCCCACCTACCAGACCCCGGCGGCGGCCCTGGCCGACAGCGGCAGCCAGTTCAGCGTGCGCGTGACCAATCAGCAAGGGACGGTCACCAGCAACAGCGCCACCCTGACCGTGTCGGCCGCGCCCACCGTGCCCGGACTCTACCTGAGCTTCGCGCAGGGAACGGGCCTCGATGGCCAGTTCGGCATGGCGGCGATCCCGGCCGCCGGCGGCACGCCCGCCTCCTTCCTGGCAGCCGGCCAGGGCACCCTGAGCGACTTGCTGATCCAGGGTCAGGTGAGCGGCGGCGCGATCCGCAATGTGTATCAGCGCGGCTACTTCTACTGGAAGAATCAGCAGCTGTACCGGCGCGACCTGGTGGGCACGGCGGGCTTGCCGGCCGAAGTGCGGGTCTCGTCGGCCAGCGCGGTAGGCGTGTGCAATCTGATCAGCGGCACCGGTCCCGACTTCGTGGGCCTGGGTTCGGACTTCAACGATGCCAACCGCTCTTGGAAAATCCTGCAGAAGGCCGGCCTGGACGGCACCTGCAGCACGGCCGACGACCAGTTCCTGGCCGTGCGCGCCGACATGGGTGCGGCCAGCGCCCCGCTCGACGTGCCGCGCCCGGTGGCCACCGTGCACGGCAGCGACGGCACCCTCACCGGCTGGATCGTGCGCAATGGCCAGCAAGTGCAGCGCACGGGCCCCGACTTCCAGAACCCGGTGGCGCTGTTCGCCCTGACGGCAGCCGATCTCCAGTTCGACCAGGAGGGCAGCGCCGCCAATATGGCCCTGTTCACGTCGGGCGGCAAGCTGTACGCAGCCGACCTGGCCGCCGCCGCACCGCTGACGCCGACCGTGGTGACCACACTGGCCGATGGCGAAGCGCTGGCCGGTTCGGCCGGCGCCGTTGGGGGCGACATCATTGCCGTCATCGGCGGAACGGCCAGCACCCGCGTGCTGCGCTACGCGCCCGCTGACAAGAGTACGGTAACCCTGGGCAGCGTCAGCGGCAGCAGCACCCTGGTGGCCGTCACGCCGACCCGGGTGGTGCTGCGCGGCACCCCGGGCGCCCTGGTCAGCCTGCCGCTGACGGGCGGCGCCGCGCGCGACATCTACATTCCAAGCGCGCCGCGCTTCGCCTTCCTGCACTACCGCGGCGGCGAACGGATATGGCAGGACATGCAGAGCTACCTGATGTCGGTCAACAGTGACGCCAGCGACGTGCGGGTGCTGCAAGACGCCAAGATGGCCGGCTGCATACTCAAGTTGCAAAGCCTGCTCGACGGCGGCGCAACGGAATGCGATGCGATTCTGGTGGTCGAGGGCAATGTGGTGCGCAGCTACGATGCGCAAACGGGCGCCGTGCGCGTGAACTACGGCACCATCACGCCGGCGGCCGCGCCCTTGCTGAACTATTACAGCTTCAGCATGCTGACCGCGTGGGGCCAGGGCGGCGTACTGTCCCAGATCGTCAGCGACCCCAACAATCCGAAGCAGCAGTCGGTGGTCAATTACTATCTGAAGACGGCCGAGCCGGGCATCACCAGCATCGTCATGCCTTGACGCCAGCGCGGCCGCCCGGCGCTTTTCCCGGCGCCGGCGGCCGCTTGCGCTTTTCCCCCCAGGAGCTTTATTGAAACAAGCCATCTCCCCCCTGGCCCTGGCCCTGGCCCTGGGCCCGCTCGCCCCCGCAGGCGCGGCCACGCCCGCCGAAGACACAATGAACCAGTCCCCGATGCCGCACGCCAAACTCGGCGGCAACGGCCCGCAGGTGCTGGTGCATTGGGCGCGGCTGCAAGCGGCGCCCGGCGCCAACGCGGTGTGGAAGACGCAAGCCCAGGCGCTGCGCCAGGACGTGCAGCGTTGCGTCGCCGCACAGACCAAAAATGGCATGCCGGTCCATCCGCCCACCGCCTGGCCGGACCACAGCGTCAGCGTACGCGAAGACAGCTACGGCGCGGCCAACCGCAGCATCACTTATACGCGCGGACTGTTCTACCTGGTCAACTGGGTCGATTGCAGCCTGATCGAAAACAAGACCAGCTCGGCCCGCCTGGTGTCCGACGCCGGCGCCTGCGTCATCAATTTGATCGACAAGACAGCCAGTGGCGAATGCGATGTGCAAGCCCATGCCAAAGCGGCCCCGCCGCGCCCCATGCAGCCGACGGCCGAACAGAAAAAGTTCGCCGAACAGGCGCGCAATGGCGGCATGGGTCCCGAGATGGCGGCCATGTTCAAAAAAATGGAAGGCATGAACGGTGGTGCGACCGGCGTCAGGAAAACCATCGCCGGACTGGAATGCGAAGTATTTAGCCATTCCGCGCAACTGAGCGCCTGCCTGGCCACAGGCGGCTCATTTTCTCTTCGGCCTGACAGCAAGGTGGGCGTGCTGCGCTATCTGGCCCTGGAAACGACCAGCCAGGGCTTCAGCCTGCAGGCAGTCGATGCGCGCCTGGACCAGCAGGTCGGGGCCGCCGTGTTCGCGCCCCATCTGGCGGGCGGCTTCAGCATCACCAAGGATCCGCAGTGACGCATGGCGCGTGCACATTCAGTGCACCTTCCCCGATGGCACCTGCACGCAATACCAGCTGCGCCAGACGTGGGCCTTTGACGCAGAAGCGATTCCCCACGCGCAATCGTCAACCCCGCTCGATGCGGCGCTGGACGACATCGACGCGCGCGGAACACGGCACGACGTCGTGGGCGCCACCAATCTTGATTGCGGCCAGTACGCGTCGCTAATCCGGGCAGGTCCGCCGCGAGAGCGTCGGACAAAAAAAAGGCGGAACCGCAGTTCCGCCTTTTTTGTGGGTGGCGCTTAGGCCAGCTTGCCGTGGCAAGCCTTGAACTTCTTGCCGCTGCCGCAAGGGCAAGGGTCGTTGCGGCCCACTTTGATGCCTTCTTCTTCGTTCGCCACGCGCACGCCGGCGCCAGGGGCCAGCAAGTCTTCGGGCGCCGCATCCGGGTTGAAGTCGGCGTGCTGGTAGCTCACGTTTTCCACCTGCGACTGGGCCAGCTTGGCTTCGGCCGCTTCGATTTCCTCGCGCGTCTGGATGCGCACCGTCATCACCATGCGGATCACTTCGTTCTTGATCTGGTCCAGCATGGCGCCGAACAGCTCGAACGCTTCGCGCTTGTATTCCTGCTTCGGATTCTTTTGCGCGTAGCCGCGCAGGTGGATACCCTGACGCAGGTGGTCGAGCGCGGCCAGGTGCTCGCGCCAGTGGCTGTCCACGCTTTGCAGCATGACGTTGCGCTCGAAGCCGCCGAAGGCTTCCTTGCCCACGATCTCGACCTTGGCGGCGTAAGACGCCTCTGCCACGGCCAGCACCTTGTCGACGATGTCGTCGTCGGTCAGGTTGGCGTCGGCCTTCATGGCCGCTGCCAGCGGCACCGCGAGCTGCCACTCGGAAGCGAGGGTCTGCTCCAGGGCCGGGATGTCCCACTGCTCTTCCACCGACTCGGCCGGCACGAACGTGCGCACCACGTCGTGGAACACGCCCGCGCGCAGCGAGGCGATCAGTTCCGAGATGTCTGTCGTTTCCAGCAATTCGTTACGCTGGGTGTAGATCACCTTGCGCTGGTCGTTGGCCACGTCGTCGTATTCGAGCAATTGCTTGCGAATGTCGAAGTTGCGTGCCTCGACCTTGCGCTGGGCCGATTCGATCGAGCGCGAGACGATGCCCGCTTCGATCGGTTCGCCTTCGGGCATCTTGAGGCGGTCCATGATGGCGCGCACGCGGTCGCCCGCGAAGATGCGCAGCAGCGCGTCGTCAAGCGAGAGGTAGAAGCGCGACGAACCCGGGTCGCCCTGACGGCCCGAACGGCCGCGCAGCTGGTTGTCGACCCGGCGCGATTCGTGGCGCTCGGTGCCGATGATGTGCAGGCCGCCGGCATTGACGACGTGCTCGTTGAGCGACTTCCACTCCGAGCGCAGCTTGGCCGCCATCTTGTCTTTTTCCGCCTGCACCAGCTCGGGATTGGCTTCGATGATCTGAATCTGCTTTTCGACGTTGCCGCCCAAAACGATGTCGGTACCGCGGCCGGCCATGTTGGTGGCGATCGTGATCATCTTCGGACGGCCCGCCTGGGCGATGATTTCCGCTTCACGCGCGTGCTGCTTGGCGTTCAGGACATTGTGTTCGAGCTTGGCCTTGTCCAGGATGGACGAGAGCAATTCCGAGTTTTCGATCGAGGTCGTGCCCACCAGGACCGGCTGGCCGCGCTCGTAGCAGTCGCGGATGTCGATCAGCATGGCGTTGTACTTCTCGGCCGAGGACTTGTAGACCTGGTCCTGACGGTCCTTGCGCTGCGACGGACGGTTCGGCGGAATGACGACGGTCTCCAGACCGTAGATTTCCTGGAATTCGTAAGCTTCCGTGTCGGCGGTGCCGGTCATGCCGGACAGCTTGGTGTACATGCGGAAGTAGTTCTGGAACGTGATCGAGGCCAGGGTCTGGTTCTCGTTCTGGATCTTGACGCCTTCTTTCGCTTCCACGGCCTGGTGCAGGCCGTCGGACCAGCGGCGGCCCGTCATCAGACGGCCCGTGAATTCGTCGACGATCACCACTTCGCCGTTTTGCACCACGTAGTGCTGGTCCTTGTGGTACAGGGCGTGCGCGCGCAGGGCCGCGTACAGGTGGTGGATCAGGGTGATGTTGGCCGAGTCGTACAGCGAGGCGCCTTCCGGCAGCAGGCCCATCTTGGTGAGGATGGCTTCGGCGTTCTCGTGACCAGCTTCGGTCAGCAGCACGCTGTGCGCCTTTTCATCCTTGGTGTAGTCGCCCGGGACCGACACGTGGCCCTTGCCGTCCGGCGTTTCTTCGCCGATCTGCAGGGTCAGCATCTTGGGCACTTCATTGATCTTGTAGTACAGATCGGTGTGGTTCTCGGCCTGGCCAGAGATGATCAAGGGGGTGCGCGCTTCGTCGATCAGGATCGAGTCGACTTCGTCGACCACGGCGAACGACAGCGTGCGCTGCACGCGTTCGCGCGCTTCGTAGACCATGTTGTCGCGCAGGTAGTCGAAGCCGAATTCATTGTTGGTGCCGTAGGTGATGTCAGCGGCATAAGCGGCCTGCTTGACGTCATGGTCCATCTGCGACAGGTTCACGCCGGTGCTCAAGCCCAGCCAGCCGTACAGGCGCCCCATCCAGTCGGCATCGCGCTGGGCCAGGTAATCGTTGACGGTAATGACGTGCACGCCCTTGCCGGCCAGCGCATTGAGGTAGGTTGGCAGCGTGGCCATCAGCGTCTTGCCTTCGCCGGTGCCCATTTCGGCGATTTTGCCGTAATGCAGAACCATGCCGCCGATCATCTGGACGTCGAAGTGGCGCATCTTGAGCACGCGCCGGGCCGCTTCGCGGCAAACGGCGAACGCTTCGGGCAGCAGGTCGTCCAGGGTCTCGCCCTTGGCCAGGCGGGCCTTGAATTCAGGCGTCTTGGCCTGGAGTTCGGCATCGGACAGCTTTTCGATTTGCGGTTCAAGGGCGCTGATCTCGCGCACCGTCTTTTGATATTGTTTGAGCAGACGCTGATTGCGGCTACCGAAAATCTGGGTCAGTAATGACATGCTTGAATTCTTGAAAAAAAGCCGCAAAAAGAAGTCGAAGTAATATCAAAATGATATCAATTACGACCGACTATGGCAAAAAGAGGATGATTTTATCATGCGAACCACCCCCAAATGGGGATATCGCGTGCGATAACAAGAGGCAAGGGGTTGCCAGAGTGTTACAGACTGTGTCGCAGGCGCGGTATGGTAACATCGAAGCATGCACATCTACGGCACCAAGAACCGCACCACTTCCTTCGGGGCCACGGACTTCCTGCGCCGCAACGACAAAATGGCAGCCCTGCTGCCGGCGGTGATGCGCATGGCCTGCCTGCAAAAGGATTGCGCCGACGCCCTGCCCCCCATGTTCGGCCAATGCGACGTGCTCTCGTTCGAGGACGCGCAACTGGTGCTGGCCGTGCCCAGTTCGGCCATGGCGGCCAAGCTCAAGCAGCAGCTGCCCAAGCTGCAGTTCGCGCTGCACAAGCGCGGCTGGCAAATCAACGGGATCAAACTGAAGGTGCAGGTCACGCGCAGCATCGAACCGGTGGTGCACACGCGCACGCTGGTGCTGCCGGAAACGGCGGTCGACGCCTTCGACACGCTGGGCGACACGCTCGCGCCCACGGCCCAGAACGCGTCGTTGATCGCCGCGCTCAAGGCGATGGCCGCCAAGCGGCGCGGCCCAAGCTCAGCTTAGGTCAGGGCCCACTCGCGCGCCATCTGGCGCACCACCGACGCCGGCGCGCGCGCCTCGTCGTCGAACGACACGATCTCGTAGGCGGTATCGTCCTTGAGCAGTTCGAGCAGCAGCAGGTTGTTCAGGCCGTGGCCGGACTTGTGCGCTTCGTAGCTGGCCAGGAGCGGGTGGCCGACCAGATACAGGTCGCCGATGGCGTCGAGGATCTTGTGGCGCACGAACTCGTCTTCGTAGCGCAAGCCGTCCGAATTGAGGATCCGGTATTCGTCCATCACGATCGCGTTTTCCAGCGAGCCGCCGCGCGCCAGGCCCATGCCGCGCAAGCTTTCCACGTCCTGCATGAAGCCGAAGGTGCGCGCCCGCGCCACATCGTGCACGTACGACACGGTGCCGAAGTCGACGGTGGCGCGCTGGGTGGTGCCGTCCACGGCCGGGTGATTGAATTCGATGAAGAAGTCGAGCTTGAAGCCGTCATGGGGCGACAGGCGCGCCCACTTTTCCTGGGCGCCCGTGCCCTGGCGGATTTCCACGGTTTTGAGCACGCGGATGAATTTTTTGGCCGCGTCCTGCTCCTGCACGCCGGCCTGCTGCAACAGGAACACGAAGGACGAGGCCGAGCCGTCCATGATGGGGATTTCTTCGGCCGACACGTCCACATACAGGTTGTCGATACCCAGGCCGGCGCAGGCCGACATCAGGTGTTCGACCGTGGACACGCGCGCACCGTCGGTGATCAGGACCGAGGCCATGCGGGTGTCGCCCACCACGCCGGCGCTGGCGGGGAATTCGACCACGGGGTCGAGATCGACGCGGCGGAACACGATGCCGGTGCCGGGCGCGGCCGGACGCAAGGTCAGCACGACCTTGGTGCCGGAGTGCAAGCCCACGCCCGTGGTGCGCACTTCCTGTTTGAGAGTTCGTTGTTTGAGCATGTGCTTGATTATATCGGACTTGAAAAGCGGCTGCCGGTGGGGCTTGCAAGTTGGCAATGAGTTAAGCCCCCCGTCGCCCTCGCGAAGGCGGGGGCCCATAGCGCGTTGCCGAATTCGGTAACGCGCTATGGGTCCCCGCCTGCGCGAGGACGACGAGACAGCGGCTCAGGGATGTTCGCTGGCCGCGTGGCCGTGCTCGTGCCGGATCAGGTAAATCCCGCTGCCGATGATGATGGCCGCGCCAATCAGCGTGAACTGGTCGGGCAGCGTGCGCCACAGCAGCCAGTCGAGCGCCACGCCCCAGGCCAGGGCCGTGTATTCGAGCGGCGCCACGCTCGACGGCTCGCCGCGGCTGAACGCTTCGGTGATGGCCAGCTGGCCCACGAAGCCGCTCACGGCCAGCCCGCACAGCAGCGGCGCATCGTCGATGCGCACGCCCACCCAGGTCGGCGCGGCCAGCGCCGAGGCCCCGGCCGACATCAGCAAGATCAGCCACAGCATCACGTGCTCGTTGCGGTCGGTGCGGCCCAAAATACGCGCCATGATCGCCGACACCGCGTAGCAGGCCGCCGCGCACAGAATGGCCAGGCCGCCAAGCGTGAGCATGCCCTCCCCGGTCGGGCGCAGCACCACCACCACCCCCACCAGCCCGACGAGGATGGCGATCCAGCGTGCGGCGTCGACCCGCTCCTTGAGGATCACGACCGACAGCGCCGTGATCAGGGCCGGCGCGATGAAGAAAATCGAATACGCCTCCGCCAGCGACACCGCCCGCAAGCCATACGCAAACAGCGACAGCATGGCGATGCCCAGCACGCCGCGCAATAATTGCAGGCTCCAGCGCACCCGGAAAAATCCGCCATAGGCGCCACGCCAGCCCACGTACGCCAGCATCAGGGGCAGCGACGTGAGGGCGCGCAGCGCGGCCACCTGCATCGGCGGGTAGCGCACCGTGAGCAGCTTGAGCGCCGTGTCCATCAGCGAAAACACCGCCACCGCGATCAGCATCGCGTAAATGCTGCGCAGGTTGCCGCGCCCGCTCATGCAGGCGCCCTGGTTGAATGAATGTGCATGACCATCACAATGAAAAACGGCGCCGCAGCGCCGTTCGTGCGCAACAAAATTAAGATGCTTAAGCCAGTTGCTTGAGCATGGTTTCGGCGTTCGATACCTCGAAGGCGCCGCCTTGTTCCACGTTGAGCTGCTTGACCACGCCGTCGTCGACCAGCAGCGAGTAACGCTGCGAGCGCGTGCCCATGCCGTACTTGGAGAAGTCGGCGTCCAGGCCCAGGGCCTTGGAATAGGCGGCGTTGCCGTCGGCCATCATGCGGACGATGCCGGTGGCTTTCTGATCGCGGCCCCAGGCGCCCATGACGAAGGCGTCATTGACCGAAATGCACCAGATTTCGTCGACGCCCTTGGCTTTCAGTTCGGCGGCGTGCTGGACGTAGCCTGGCACGTGCTGCGCCGAGCAGGTCGGGGTGTAGGCGCCCGGCAGGCCGAAGATGGCGATTTTCTTGCCCTTGACCAGGTCCGCGACCTGGAAGGTGTTCGGGCCGAGCGAGCAGCCGGCGGTTTCGGTTTCGATGAATTCCGAGAGGGTGCCTTCTGGCAGGCGGTCGCCGATTTTAATTGTCATTCGAGGCTCCTTGATAGGTGGGTTTGTAGGACGACAAGTATGCCTGAAACGGGCGGATCTTGCAGACGGTGGCCGCGGAATGTATCCGGGCGTAAGAAAAAGGCGCTGATGCCCCTAACTGTTGGACCTGTGTCCGTCGCCCTCGCGAAGGCGGCGGTGCGAGGACGACGTCGACATTGAACGGTTCGAGCGAAAAAAACCGGGGCGCGCCCCGGTTTTTTTGGTGTTACCTCAACGCTGCCATCAGAACTTGTAGCTGCTGCTGAGGTAAGCGGTACGGCCCATGGTGTCGGCGTAACGCGGATCGAAACCGACCTGGTGACCGGACGAGGTGCGCAGCGACAGCGGCGGTTCCTTGTCCATCAGGTTCTTGATGCCGAAGCGCACGTCCCAGGCCTTGCTGATCAGGTACTTGCCCTGGTAGTCGATGGTGCTGTACGACGGCACCTTCAGACGGATAGGCACGATCGCGTTGGCTTTGTCGGCCACGCTGTACGGGCTCGCTGCCGCATCGGTGTAGCCGTTGCGCCAGTTCCAGCTGAACGAGTTCACGAAGTTACCGCTGTCGAGCGACGGCGTGATGCGCACGATGTTGCGGAACGAGACGGCGTCGTTGATGCCGTACTTGTTCATGCTGTCGGTCCACTGGCTGTCCGTGCCCGGTACGGTGTACGCGCTGTCGATCAGGTAGGTGCCGTTGGCATTGATCGAGAACTTGCCGAACGAATACTTCTCGCTGACGGTCAGATCCCAGTCGATGCCGCGGTTGTGCGAACGGCCGATGTTGAGCGGTGCGCGCAGGAAGGCCCAGGTCTTCAGTCCGGTGGCCGGGTTGGTGAAGGTCGAGAACAGCTGGCGGAACTTGACCGGATCGGCAAACGCCTGGATCTCGCTCACGGCCGATACCTGGTTGGTCATCTTCACGTCCCACAGGTCGGCACCGAAGGTGACGTTCTGCGAGGCGTCGATGCGGAAGCCGAGCGTGAACTGCTTCGACTTCTCCGGGCTCAGCTGCTCGTTGCCGCCGCTGTAGACGTTGTACTGCTCTTTGCCTGGGCGGCACAGCGACGCATCTTCGGCGGCCAGCGCCGGCGGGCAGGTGTAGGAACCGGAGGTGACGCCGGCGGCAACCACCGGGCTGGCGATCGAACCCTGGTCAGCCACGCGGAAGCCGGTGCCGTAGGAAGCGCGCAGCAGGACCGACTGCACTGGCGTGTAGCGGGCGCTCACTTTGTAGGTGGTGGCGTCCTGGCTGTTGCCCACATCGGTATGGGTCAGCGCGTTCTTGATCTTCGAGTACTTGTCGTAGCGGCCGCCGGCCGACAGTTCCAGGTTCGACAGCACAGGCATGTTCAGCTCGGCGAAGATGCCGGTCGAGTCACGCGTGTAGTCGTTTTCCGCCGGTGCGCTGAAGGCATAGATGGTGCCATCCTTGGCTGCGGTGCTGGCGGTCTGGACTTGCTGCAGTTCGCGGTACTCGGCGCCCATGCCGAGGCCGGCTTTGCCGCCTGGCAGCGAGAACAGGTCGCTGCGCGAAGCGTGCAAGTCGACACCCTTCATTTCCGACGACGCGGTGCGGATCGAACCCTTGAACAGCGAATCGTTGATCAGCTGCTTGGCCGCATCGGTCTGGCCGCCGGTGGCGAACGGATCGAAGGTGCGGTTGGCCAGCATGGCGCGGAACTCGGTGTTCTTCATGTAGCCGCCGACATAGCGCTCGTCGATCTTGTACTTCGACCAGGTCAGCGCCGCGTTGTAATCCCAGCCAGCGAACACGCCTTCGATGCCGGTCACCAGGTGGGTGACGTCGGTGATGGTCTCGCTGTCGCGGGTGCCGAAGTCAACCGCGCGGTAGCGCGCCGTGGCGGTCGCCGCTGCGGCGGCCTGGGCCGGGGTCAGGTAAGGCAGCACGTACTGGTTGTACAGGGTCGAGCCGATGGGAATGGTGACGTCGACCGGGTTCGATGCGATGCGTGCGGTCAGGTCGAAGCGGCCCAGCGACATGTCGGCGAACAGGGTCGTGTCGGCGCCCAGCTTGAAGCGGCCCGACGCGTACGCGGTGTCGCGCTTCGATTCAGGAACGATTTCCACCTGGGCTGCGAAGTCGAACGAGCAGTACTGGGTGGCGGCCGTGTTCGACAGGTACAGGAAGTTCAGGTCCGCGCACTTGTTGTTGGCCTTGAAGTAAGGATTGAAGCCGTTGGCCGTCACGCCGCTGCCGGCCTTGTAGGTCATGGCCACGTTCGCCGGCGAGGTCGACACCGAGGTGCGGTCGTAGATGTAGTCGCGGCCTTCGAAGCTGAACGGAATGTAGGCCGACTTGCCGAACGCGCGCTGCGGCGCCTTCATTTGCTTCTGGTCGTCGTGACGGTAGGTGATCAGGAAGTTGTAGCCGTCCGCTTCCAGGTCGCCCTTGCCGTAGGTGGCGCCGAAGTTCGAGCTGGCGCCGCCGGCGTGTTCCGGATGGGTCAGGCCCGCGTCCAGGGTCAGGCCCTGGTAGTTTTTCTTGAGGATGAAGTTGATCACGCCGGCGATCGCGTCGGCGCCGTACAGCGCGGAAGCGCCGTCGGTCAGCACTTCGACGCGCTCGATCGCGCTCATTGGAATCGAATTGAGGTTGACCGCGCTGCCGCTGTCCTGCAACGGCGCCATGCGGCGGCCGTTGAGCAGCACCAGGGTGTAGCTGCTGCCCAGATCGTGGATCGAGGCGGTGGTGCGGCCGCCCGAATTGGTGCCGGCGGCAATCGCTTCAATGGTGAAGCCCTGCATCGCAGGCAGCTTCTGGATCACGTCGGCCACGGTGGTGGCGCCCGTGCGCGCGATGGTTTCCTTGGAAATGATCTGCACCGGCAGCGCGCCTTCCTTGACGATGCGCTTGATGCTCGAACCGGTGATCTCCACCCGCTGAATGGCTTCCTGCGCCATTGCCTGCCCTGCGACCAGACCGGCCAGCAGACCGATGGCCAGACGAACCGAACGTACCCCAATTTTTTCTTGGAACATCTTTTATCTCTTTACCGTATATGTTGGAAGGATGTTTCTTTGCAGGGATGCTCAAATGGCACCTTTTTCTGCAGCAAGGATAATAGTTGTACGTACAGAAATTTCCAATGTGAAATACATGTCAAACTGGAATCTGTGTAAATTCGAGGTAATATTTAGTGTTTTTTGTTCCAGCCAACGTAAATACTGGCGTAAAGACAATTTGGCAATTTTTAGATGGGACAAAATTGCAACAGTTTTTCTTTTGGCACTAAAATTTTCAAACTGGAAATTGAAAAACTGGGCCGGGAAATGCAAAGCGCCCCCGCCAGGCAAACCTGGGCGGGGGCGCTGCGGCCGTTCGGCCGACGGTATCAGCCGGGCTTAGTCGGCTTGCTTGCGCAGGAAGGCCGGGATGTCGTAGGTTTCAACGCCGTTGCGCTGCATCGCCTGCACCTGCTCCGACGCCTGCTCGCGGCGCCATACTGCCGGCTGCTTCATGCCGTCCAGGCCATGTCCGCCCACGCCCGACGCCGAACCCATCGCCACACCGGCGCTGTGGGTCTGGGCCGCGCCCGCTGCCATCATCGGACCGTTGTGGGTGCCGGTACGCAGCATCGGCGTTTGCACCAGCTGCATGTTCTTCTTGGCTTTGCCCAGGCCGGTAGCGACCACGGTCACGCGGATGTCGTCGCCCATGTTGTCGTCGTACGCGATGCCTTGCGCGATCGATGCGTCGGGAGCGGCGAAGGCGCGCACTGCCGCCATCACTTCCTTGATTTCCTTACCCTTCAGACCACGGCTGGCGGTCACGTTGACCAGCACGCCGCGCGCGCCCGACAGGTCGATCCCGTCCAGCAGCGGCGAAGCGACCGCCTGTTCGGCGGCGATGCGGGCGCGATCCACGCCCGACGCCGTCGCCGTGCCCATCATGGCCTTGCCCTGCTCGCCCATGATGGTCTTGACGTCGTTGAAGTCGACGTTGATGTGGCCCGGCACGTTGATGATCTCGGCGATACCGGCCACCGCGTTGTTGAGCACATCGTCGGCGTGCTTCATCCAGTCGATCATCGATTCGTCTTCGTAGATCTCTTCCAGCTTTTCATTGAGGATGATGATCAGCGAATCGACGTGCTGCGACAGCTCTTCCAGGCCCGTCTCGGCGATGTCCATGCACTTCTGGCCTTCGTACGAGAACGGCTTGGAGACCACCGCCACCGTCAGCGCGCCCATGCCCTTGGCGATTTCGGCCACGATCGGGGCGGCGCCGGTACCGGTGCCGCCGCCCATGCCGGCCGCGATGAAGACCATGTGCGCACCGCGCAGCGAATCTTCGATGCGCGCGCGCGATTCTTCGGCCAGCTGGCGGCCGACCGTCGGCTTCATGCCGGCGCCCAGGCCCGACTCGCCGATCTGGATGATGTTGTGCGCCGACGAATTGGCCAGCGCTTGTGCATCGGTATTTGCTGCAATGAACTCAACGCCGGACACGCCTTTGTTGATCATGTGTTGAACCGCATTGCCACCTGCACCGCCGACGCCGACGACTTTGATGACGGTTCCCAGTGCTGCGTTATCGACCATATCAAACTCCATGATGAACTCCTAATCAAAGTGCGGTTTCCAAGCGCCAGGACTCATAGTGGTATGAAACCTGGAGATTGAAAACTGCGGTTAAATATAAAAAAGCTTAAAAATTACCCAAGAACCATTCCTTCATGCGCTGCCACACCGCCTTTACCGAGCCATCCTGCCTTGTCACGATGTGGCCCCGCAAATACTGTTTCTTCGCTTCCAGCAGCAAGCCGAGCACGGTCGCGTAACGCGGACTGCGCACGACGTCAGCCAGCTGGCCGCGGTAGTCCGGCGTGCCAAGGCGCGCCGGCTTCAAGAAAATGTCTTCCGCCATTTCGACCATGCCCGGCATGATCGCCGTGCCGCCGGTGAGCACGATGCCCGACGAGAGCACGCCCTCGTAGCCGGACTCGCGCACCACCTGGTGCACCATCGCGAACAGCTCTTCCACGCGCGGCTCGATCACCGCCGCCAGCGCCTGGCGCGACAGGTTGCGCGGGCCGCGGTCGCCCAGGCCCGGCACTTCCAAGGACTCGTGCGGGTCGGCCAGCACCTGCTTGGCCACGCCGTAGCGGATCTTGATTTCTTCCGCTTCCGAGGTCGGCGTGCGCAGCGCCATGGCGATATCGTTGGTGATCTGGTCGCCGGCGATCGGAATGACCGCCGTGTGCCGGATCGCGCCGTCCGAGAACACGGCGATGTCGGTGGTGCCGCCGCCGATGTCGATCAGGACCACGCCCAGTTCCTTTTCGTCGGCGGTCAGCACCGCGTCGGCCGAGGCCATCGGCTGCAAAATCAGATCCGACACTTCCAGCCCGCAGCGGCGCACGCACTTGACGATGTTCTGCACCGCCGACACCGCGCCGGTGACGATATGGACCCGCACTTCGAGGCGGATGCCGCTCATGCCGATCGGCTCGCGCACGTCTTCCTGGCTGTCGACGATGAATTCCTGCGGCACCGTGTGCAGAAGCTGCTGGTCGGTCGGGATGTTGACCGCCTTGGCGGTCTCGATCACGCGCGCCACGTCGGTGGCGGTGACTTCTTTGTCCTTGATGGCGACCATGCCGCTCGAATTGAAGGAGCGGATATGGCTGCCGGCGATGCCCGCGTAGACGTTGCGGATCTTGCAGTCGGCCATCAGCTCGGCTTCTTCGAGCGCGCGCTGGATCGATTCGACGGTCGCTTCGATATTGACGACGACGCCCTTCTTGAGGCCTCGCGATTCGTGCTGACCGAGTCCGATGACTTCGTGCCGCCCGTCGGACATCACTTCGGCCACCACCGCCACCACTTTCGAGGTGCCGATGTCGAGTCCGACGATCAGGTTTTTCGCGTCTTTTGTCATTGCGTTCCGCCTACAGTTTCTTTGTTTTGCCGCTGGTTGAATGGACTTCTTTTTTTCCTGCCGCCTTCACAGGCTTGTTCGCATCGCTTGGCACCGTCAGGCTGGCGGCGGTGAGCGCCAGGCCGTTCGGATACCGCATGTCGACCGTCTGTATCCCGTCCGGAATCAGCCGCGCCAGCTGGGGGTAGATGTTCACCAGACGCTCGACCCGCGTCTTGAGTGTCGTCTTGTCCGCCTCGCGCCCCAGCGCCACGCTCATCCCGTTGTCAAGCTTGACGGTCCACGCATAGCGGCCCGACAAACTCAGTTTTTCCGGCGTCAGCTTGAGCGGCGCAAACCACGCGCGCAACTCGGCAAACCGCGCCAGCACTTCCTTTTCACTGCCTTCCGGCCCGCCCAGCTCCGGCAGGGCGTGGTCGTCGTCCGCTTCGGCCAGGTTGGCGGTGAACACATCGCCCTTGACCGACAGCAGCCGCCCTTCGCCCCAGGTGCCCAGCGGCTCATGCTCTTCCACTTCCACGATCAGCTGGTCCGGCCATTCGCGCCGCACCGTGGCCCGCCTGACCCAGGGCACCGATTCGAAGGCGGTACGCACCTGTTCCAGGTTGGTCGTGAAAAAATTACCCTTGATCCGTCCGACCACGCCTGCGCGCAAGGTCAGCTTGTTCACGTGCTTTAACTCCATCCCGTACATGCTCTCGACGGTCACCGTGCGCAGGGTGAACATCGGGCGCTGCGAGACCCACCACACGCCCGAGCCGATCAACGCCAGCACCACAGCGGCCACCAGGCCACTGGCGCTTGCATTCAAAGCTCGTACGTCATGCCACATGCGATCAGCTACCCTGCTTCTTGGCCATCTTCAGACGCGCGGAACTCAAAATCTCGACGCACAGATCTTCATAGCTGATACCCACCGCACGCGCCGCCATCGGCACCAGCGAGTGGCTGGTCATCCCCGGCGAGGCGTTGGCCTCGATCAGGAACGGCTTGTTGTCGCTCGCGCGCAGCAGGAAGTCGATGCGCCCCCAGCCTTCGCAATCGAGCGCGCGGTAAGCTTCCACCGCCAGGCGCGTCATTTCGCTTGTCGTCGCCTCGTCCAGCTGCGCCGGGCAGAAGTACTTGGTGTCGTCGGTGAAGTACTTGTTCTGGTAATCGTAATTGCCGCCCGGAGCGACAATCTCAACGAGCGGCAGCGCGCGCGCGTTGACACCCTTGCCCAGCACAGCGACGGTAAATTCGCGGCCCGTCACAAATTCTTCGGCCAGCACCACGTCGTCGAAACCGGCCGCGATATCGTAGGCCGCCTTCAGTTCGCCCGCCTGCGCCACCTTGGTGATGCCGATGGTCGAGCCTTCGTGCGGCGGCTTGACGATCAGCGGCAAGCCCAGTTCGGCCACCACGGCCGCCAGGTCGGTGCTGGCGATGATCTCGGTGTAGCGCGGCGTCGGCAAGCCCTTTTGCAGCCAGATCATCTTGGTGTAGATCTTGTCCATGCCGATCGCGCACGCCATTACGCCGCTGCCGGTGTATGGAATGCCCAGTTGCTCGAGCGCGCCCTGCAGGCTGCCGTCTTCGCCGAAGCGGCCGTGCAGCGCGATGAACACGCGGTCAAATTTTTCGGCCGCCAGTTCGGCGATGCTGCGCACGCCCGGATCGAAGGCGTGGGCGTCGATGCCCTTGCTTTTTAATGCGGCCAGCACGCCGGTGCCCGACATGATCGATACGTCGCGCTCGGCCGAGCTGCCGCCGAACAGCACGCCGACCTTGCCAAATTGCGTAGGATTGAATGCGCTCACGTTCACGCTCCCGTAAATGAAGTCAGTTTGGCCGGCACGCCGCTGATCGAGCCGGCGCCCATGGTGATCACCACGTCGCCGTCCTGCACCAGGCCCATGATGGTCTCCGGCATATCGGCAATCGCCTCGACGAAGATCGGTTCCACCTTGCCGTTCACACGCAGCGCGTGCGCCAGCGAACGGCCGTCGGCCGCGCGCACCGGCGCTTCGCCGGCGGCGTACACCTCGGACAGCACCAGCACGTCGGGCGTGCCGAGCACCTTGACGAAGTCTTCGAACAGATCGCGCGTGCGGCTGTAGCGATGCGGCTGGAACGCCAGCACCAGGCGCCGGCCAGGATAGGCGCCCCGCGCCGCCGCCAACGTCACTTCGGTTTCGATCGGGTGGTGGCCGAAGTCGTCCACCAAAGTAAAGCTGCCGCCGGCGGGAATGGCCACGTCGCCGTAGCGCGTGAAGCGCCGGCCCACGCCGTGGAATTCGGCCAGGCCGCGCTGGGTGGCGCTGTCCTCGATGCCGATTTCACGGGCAATCGCGATCGCCGAGCAGGCGTTCTGCACGTTATGCATGCCTGGCTGATTGAGCACGAAGTCGGTGTCCGGGTAGCCTTCCTGGATCACGGTGAAGTGCATTTGCAGGCCGATGGCGCGCGCGTTCACGGCCCGCACTTCGGCTTCTTCCGAAAAACCATAGGTGGTGATCGGCTTGGTCACGTGCGGGATGATGGCGCGCACATGGGCGTCGTCCACGCACAGCATCACGCGGCCGTAGAACGGCAAGCGGTGCGTAAAGTGAACGAAGGCCGACTTGAGTTTTTCGAAGTCGTGCTCGTAGGTCTCCATGTGATCGGCATCGATGTTGGTGATGACTTCGATCATCGGCGACAGGTTCAGGAACGAGGCGTCCGATTCGTCCGCCTCGGCCACGATGTATTCGCCGGTGCCCAGTTTGGCGTTGGCGCCGGCGCTGTTCAGGCGTCCGCCGATCACAAAGGTCGGATCCAGGCCGCCTTCGGCCAGCACGGACGCCACCAGGCTGGTGGTGGTGGTCTTACCGTGGGTGCCCGCAATGGCGATCCCGCGCTTCAAGCGCATCAGTTCACCGAGCATGATCGCGCGCGGCACGATCGGGGTCTTGGCGGCGCGTGCGGCCACCACTTCCGGGTTGTCTTCCTTGACCGCGGTCGAGGTGACGACGGCGTCGGCCCCCACCACGTTGGAAGCGTCGTGGCCGAGCGTGATTTTTGCGCCCAGGCCCGCCAGGCGCTGGCTGGCCGCATTGCTGCCCAGGTCGGAGCCGGACACGTTGTAGCCCAGGTTGATCAGCACTTCGGCGATGCCGCTCATGCCGCTGCCGCCGATGCCGACGAAATGGATGTTCTTGATTTTATGTTTCATGTTTTGCCTGCCAATTGTTCGAGTACGTCTGCGATTGCGTTGTTCGCGTTGCGCTTGCCCACCGCCAGCGCCGCCTCCGCCATCGTGCGGCACTGCTCGCGCGTGAGCGACTGCAGCAACTGCGCCATGCTGGCGGCCGACAAATCGGCCTGCGGCAAATGGATCGCCGCCTTCTGCCCCGCCATCCACTGCGCGTTGTCGCGCTGGTGGCTGGTGGTCGACACCACCAGCGGCACCAGCACACTGGCCACGCCCGCCGCCGTCAGTTCCGATACGGTGATCGCGCCTGCGCGGCAGATCACCACATCGGCCGTCGCGTAAGCCCCGGCCATGTCGTCGATGAAGTCGACCACGTCGGCCTGTACGCCAGCCTGCGCATAACCGGCGCGCAGGGCGTCGATATTTTTTTTGCCCGACTGGTGCTTGACCAGCGGTCGCGAACCTTGCGGCAGCAGCGCCAGCGCGGCAGGGATGGCCTCGTTGAGGACCTTCGCCCCCAAACTGCCGCCCACCACCAGCACCCGCAGGGGTCCCGTGCGGTCGCTGAAACGCTGGCATGGCGGCGCCATCTCCAGGATTTCCTTGCGCACGGGATTACCCGTCACCAGCGCCTTGCCGGCCGCCTTTCCGAAGTCGGCCGGGAAGCCGAACAGCACGCGGCTCGCCATCGGCGTCAAGGTCTTGTTCGACAACAGCAGCGCCGCGTCGGCGTTGACCAGCACCAGCGGCACGCCGCGCAAGCGCGCCATCATCCCGCCCGGTACCGTGACGTAGCCACCCATGCCCAGCACCACGTCAGGCTTGCGGCGGCCGATGTGGCCGAAGCAAGTCAAAAACGCGCCGGCCAGTTTGAACACGCCCGCCACCGAATGCGCCAGGCCTTTGCCGCGCATGCCGGAAAAAGCGATGGTGTCGATCTCGATACCCTGCTTGGGCACGAAGTCCGTTTCCATGCCGTGCGAGGTGCCCAGCCAGCTCACGTCCCAGCCGCGCGCGCGCATGGTTTGCGCGATCGCGATGCCGGGGAAAATATGTCCGCCCGTGCCGGCCGCCATGACCATCAGCTTTTTCATGGGCGCCCTCCCCGCATCAGGACGCGGTTCTCGTAATCGATGCGCAGCAGGATCGCCAGGCCCACGCAGTTGATCATCACGCCCGAACCGCCATAGCTCATCAAGGGCAAGGTCAAGCCCTTGGTCGGCAGCAGGCCAAGGTTCACACCCATGTTGATGAAGGTCTGGATCCCGATCCAGATGCCGATGCCTTTCGCCGCCAGGCCCGCGAAGGTCTGGTCGATGGCGATTGCCTGGCGTCCGATGTCGAAAGCGCGCTTGACCAGCCAGTAGAACAGCGCGATCACTACGACCACGCCGACCAGGCCCAGCTCCTCGCCGATCACGGCCATCAAGAAGTCGGTATGCGCTTCCGGCAGGTAGTGCAGCTTTTCGACGCTGTTGCCAAGGCCAACGCCAAAGAACTCGCCGCGCCCGAAGGCAATCAGCGAGTGCGTCAATTGGTAGGCCTTGCCGAGCGCGTTGTCTTCCTGCCACGGATCGAGGTAGGCAAACATGCGCGCGCGCCGGAACGGCGAGAGCCAGATGATGATCCCGAAAATCGTCGCCAGCAGCGCGCCGATCCCGCCGAACCAGATCGCATTGATCCCGCCCAGGAACAGGATGCCCATCGCGATGCAGACGATCACGCCGAACGCGCCCAGATCGGGCTCCATCAGCAGCAGCAATCCCACCAGCCCGATCGCGCCCGCCATCGGCAGGAAACCCTTGGTCAGCTTGTGCATGTATTCCTGCTTGCGCACCGTGTAGTCGGCCGCGTACAGCACGGCGGCGATCTTCATCACTTCCGACGGCTGCAGGTTGAACACGCGCAGATTGAGCCAGCGCTGGGCGCCATTGACCGAGAAGCCGACGCCGGGAATGAACACCAGGGCCAGCATCACCAGGCTGCCGACGAACATGACCGACGCCCAGCGCTGCCACACTTCGATCCGGACCCGGAATACGAACAGGCCGGCGATCAGCGAGACGGCGATGAAAATCGCCTGGCGCTGCAGGAAGTGCACGTGCTTGTAATTGGCGTACTTGGGCGAATCGGGCAAGGCGATCGAGGCCGAATAGACCATCACCATCCCGAACAACATCAGTATCAAGGTGACCCAGACCAGCGGCTGGTCGTATTCCATCATTTTCGAGGCGCGCGCACGGCTGCTGGTCAAAGCGTCCTTGGACGAACCCGAAAATTTGAATGGAAGCTGGAGCGCCATCAGAGATCCTGTCCCTTTTCCAGTGCGATTTCACGCACCGCGTCGCAGAACACTTGCGCGCGGTGAGCGTAGTTGGTGAACATGTCCAGGCTGGCGCAGGCGGGCGACAGCAGCACGGCGTCACCGGCGCGCGCCATGGCGGATGCGCGCTGCACGGCTTCCGGCAGCGTGGCGCAATCGACCATGTCGACACCGGACGGCGCGATGGCCTCGCGCAGCTTGGCCGCGTCGCGTCCGATCAGCACGATCGAACGCACATAACGCGAGCACGGTTCGGCCAGCGGATCGAAATCCTGGCCTTTGCCGTCGCCGCCGGCGATGAGCACGATCTTTTGCTGCTCGCCGCCGAAGGCCTTGCCCAAGCCATTCAATGCGGCCACCGTGGCGCCCACATTGGTGCCCTTGCTGTCGTCGTAGTAATCGATGCCTTCGATCGACGCCACCAGTTCGACCCGGTGCGGCTCGCCCTTGTACTCGCGCAGACCGTGCAAGAGCGGCGCGAACGGCAGGCCGATGGCGCGGCACAGGGCCAGCGCCGCCAGCGCGTTCGAGGCGTTGTGCAGGCCGCGGATGTGCAGCGCGTCGGCCGGCATCAGGCGGTTGATGGTGCACGGGACCACTTCGGCCGGTTCATTTTTCTTTCGCTTCTTTTCGCTTTCTTCGCCGGCGACGGCCACGGTCAGCCACAGCACGCCGCGTTCGTTCTGCAAGCCGAAGCAATCGGCTTCCTTGGGCTCGTTGGTGCCGAAGGTGATGGTCTCGGTCAAGGCCGAGTCCATTTTCATGACTTGCGCGTCGTCGCGGTTGAGTACGCGTACGGTGTTGGCGCCAAAGATGCGCGCTTTGTCGGCGCCGTAGGCGGCCATGTCGCCATGCCAGTCCAGATGGTCCTGGGTCAGGTTCAGGACGGTGGCCGCGTCCGCGTTCAGACTGAAAGTCGAATGCAGCTGGAAGCTCGACAGCTCCAGGATCCAGGCTTGCGGCAACGCGTCGGCGTCCATCACTTCGCGCAGCACGTCCAGCGCGGCCGGGCTGATGTTGCCGGCCACGCGCGTGGACAGGCCGGCGCGCTGGCACAACAGGCCCGTTAAGCTGGTGACCGTGGTCTTGCCGTTGGTGCCGGTAATGGCGATGACTTTGGGCGCATAGCCGCGTTCTTCCTTGAGCGCGGCCAGGGCCTGGGCGAACAGTTCGATCTCGCCCCACACCGGAATGCTGCGTACGGCCGCTTCCGGCCCGATCTCGGCCAATTCACGCGCCGGCATCAGGCCGGGGCTGACGGCCACGAAATCGATCTCGTCCAGCAGCGCTGCATTCAAGTCGCCGCCGACAAATTCGGCGCCCGGCACCGAATCGCGCAGCGCCGGCAGGCGTGCCGGCTCGGCGCGCGTATCGGCCACGCGCAAGCGCGCGCCGCAACGGGCGAGCCATTGCGCCATCGCGAGCCCGGATTCGCCGAGCCCCAGTACCAGTGCGTGTTTGCCGTCGTAGTTCATCGGTTAGCGCAGCTTCAACGTTGAGAGACCTACCAGGACCAGCATCATGGTGATGATCCAGAAACGCACAACGACCTGCGTCTCTTTCCAGCCTTTTTGTTCAAAGTGGTGGTGCAGCGGCGCCATCAGGAACACGCGCTTGCCGACCCCGGTCCGCTTCTTGGTGATTTTGAAGACCGACACCTGGATGATCACCGACAGCGTCTCGGCCACGAAAATGCCACCCATGATGAACAGGACGATTTCCTGGCGCACGATGACGGCGATGGTGCCGAGCGCGCCGCCGAGCGCCAGCGCGCCCACGTCGCCCATGAACATTTGCGCGGGGTGCGCGTTATACCAAAGGAAGGCCAGGCCCGCCCCCGCCATCGCGCCGCAGAAGATCAGCAGTTCGCCGGCACCGGGAATATGCGGGATGAACAGGTACTTCGAATAGGTGGCGCTGCCGGTCAGGTAGGCGAACAAGCCCAGGGCCGAACCAACCATCACGGTCGGCATGATGGCCAGGCCGTCCAGGCCGTCGGTGAAATTGACCGCATTGCTCGAGCCGACAATCACACAGTAGGTCAGCGCGATGAAGCCCCACACGCCCAGCGGATAGCTGATCGTTTTCACGAACGGCACGATCAAGTCGGCCTTGGGCGGCAAATCCATCGCAAAGCCCGACTGCACCCAGGCGTAGAACAGTTCCCACACCTTGGCCGGGGTCGGCGCCGACACCGAGAACGCCAGGTACAGCGAGGCGGCGATGCCGATCAGCGACATCCAGAAGTATTTTTCGCGCGAGCGCATGCCTTCCGGGTCCTGGTACACCACCTTGCGGTAGTCGTCGGCCCAGCCGATGGCGCCGAAACCGAGCGTGACCACCAGCACCGGCCAGATCAGGCGGTTCGACAGGTCGCACCACAGCAGCGTGGAAATGGCGATCGACAGCAGAATCAACACGCCGCCCATGGTCGGGGTGCCGTGCTTTTTAAGGTGGGTTTGCGGACCGTCCTGGCGCACGGCCTGGCCGACCTTGAGCGCGGTCAGCTTGCGGATCACCGCGGGACCGGCGAACAGGCCGATCAGCACCGCCGTGATGGTGGCGAACACCGCACGGAAGGTGATGAAGGTGAAAATACGCAGGAAGCCTACGTCCTGTTGAAAGAATTGTGCAAGCCAGAGCAGCATGTCAGTGAGCTTCCTTGGGAGTGATTTGTGATCCGAGCAGGTGTTGGACGACGCGTTCCATTTTCATGAAACGCGATCCCTTCACCAGCACAGTTGCGTCAGAATTGCTGCCCAGTCGCGCGTCCAGTGCTGCCAATAATTCGTCAAACTGTTCATAGTGTGTTGCGCCGGCCGCCGTCATGTGGCGCGCCAGTTCGCCCGTGACCAGCACATCGGCGATGCCGCGGCTGGCCGCGTAAGCGGCGATCTCTTCGTGGAACTCGCGTCCCTGGGTGCCGACTTCGCCCATGTCGCCCAGCACCAGGATGCGCGGCGCGTTGGCCTGCACCAGCACGTCGATGGCGGCGCGCACCGAATCCGGATTGGCGTTGTAGGTATCGTCGATCACCGTGGCGCCGCACACGGCGCTCTTTTTCTGCAGGCGGCCGCTGACGGGCGCGAACGATTCCAAGCCCCGCTCGATCGCTTCGTCGGGCACGCCGGCCGCAAAAGTGCAGGCAATCGCGGCCAGCGCGTTGCGCACGTTGTGCAGGCCGGCCGCCGCCAGGCGCACCGGGAACTGGCGCGCATCCTTGCCGTTTTCGCGAATCACGACCAGCAGCTCGCTGCCGAACTCGCGCACGTCATGCGTGCAGCTGACGTTGCAGGCGGCGTCGAACCCGAAGGTCATCACGCGCCGTGCGCCGGCCAGCTGTTGCCAGATCGGGGTATAGGTGTCGTCGCCCGGGAACACGGCCACGCCGTCGGCCGGCAAGGCGGCCAGCACGGCGCCGTTTTCCAGCGCCACCGCTTCCACGGTGTGCATGAATTCCTGGTGCTCGCGCTGGGCGTTGTTGACCATCGCGATGCCCGGCGCGGCAATCGCTGCCAGGCGCGCGATCTCGCCCGGGTGGTTCATGCCCATCTCGATCACGGCCGACTTGTGCGACGCGTCCAGGCGCATCAGCGTGAGCGGCACCCCGATCTCGTTGTTCAAATTGCCGCGCGTGGCCAGGCGCGCTTCTTCGCCATGGGCGGCGGCCAGGATCGCGGCGATCATTTCCTTGACCGTCGTCTTGCCGTTGCTGCCGGTGACGCCGATCACGGGAATGGCGAACTGCGCGCGCCAGCTGTTGGCGATCTGCCCCAGCGCGGTCAAGGTATTCGGTACCACCAGGGCCGGCAGCGCAAAACCGGCCGGCAGTTCTTCGGCCACCACCGCGACCACGCCCTTGGACGCGACCTGGTCCAGGAAGTCATGGGCGTCGAAGGTCTCGCCGCGCAGGGCGACGAACAGCGCGCCGGCGCCGGCGCTGCGGCTGTCGGTGGACACGCTGTCGAACGCAGCGTCTGCCGTCATGGTGGCGCCGGGAACGGCGCGGGCCAGTTGTGCGAGCGTGCCGCGCATTAGTTTGTCCTCATCATGGTCGCGCGCGCGGCCAGCGCCAGCTGCGCATGGTCGGCGTCGGAAAACGGCATCTTGCGGCCCTTGATTTCCTGGTATGGCTCATGGCCTTTCCCGGCCAAGAGGATCACGTCGGCCTTGCCGGCCTGGCGCACCGCGTGCAGGATCGCCGTGGCCCGGTCTTCGATGGTCTGGAAGGCCGAATCGGTGCGGCTCGCGTCCATGCCGGCGACGATCTGGGCGATGATGGCGCCCGGCTCTTCGCTGCGCGGATTGTCGCTCGTGACCAGCACCTGATTGGCGATCTGCGCGATGGCGCCCATTTGCGGGCGTTTGCCCGGATCGCGGTCGCCGCCGCAGCCGAACACGCACCACAGGGCGCCGCCTCGCTCCTGCGCCACCAGGCGCAGCGTGGCCAGCGTCTTTTCCAGCGCATCGGGCGTGTGGGCGTAGTCGATCACCACCATCGGCGCGTCCTGGCCGCCCACCTGCTGCATGCGGCCCGGGGCCGGCGTGAGCGCTTCGATCGCGTCGAGCGCGCTGCGCAGCACCACGCCCTTGGCCAGCAAGGCGCCCAGCACGGCCAGCGCATTGCTGATATTGAATTGACCGACCAGCTGGGTGCGCACGGCGGCCGCGCCATACGGCGACTCGAGCTGGAAATCGGTACCCGCATGGCGGCTCTTGAGCTGCGCGGCGCGCAGGATGGCCACGCCGGCGATGTCCGGCCGGGTGGCGGCATCGTGCAGCGTGTAGCCGATCAGGGGCAGCGCGCTGCCGAAGCGGGCCTGCAGATGGTGGACCAGGCGCATACCTGCCGGGTCGTCGAGATTGAGCACTGCTGTTTTTAATCCTGGCCACTCGAACAGCTTGGTTTTCGCTGCCTCGTAGCTTTCCATATTGCCGTGGTAATCGAGGTGGTCGCGCGTGAGGTTGGTAAACAGCGCCACATCGAAATGCATGCCCGAGGTACGTCCCTGTTCGAGCCCGATGGAGCTTACCTCAATCGCCAATGCGGTGGCGCCCGCTTCGCGCACTTCGGACAGCTTGTGCGCCAGCAGCACCGCGTCCGGCGTGGTGTAGCCGGTGACATCGAAAACCGGCTCGTCGCGGCCCTTGAACAAGCCCACGCCCAGCGTGCCGATCACGGCCGCCGTTTCGCCCAGGCGCGCGAAGGCCTGGCCCAGCCAGACCGCGCACGAGGTTTTGCCATTGGTGCCGGTCACACCCACGGTGAACATGGCGGCGTCGGGCATGCCGGCCACCGCGTGGGCGATCGGGCCGGCGTTCTTTTTCAGTTCCGCGACCGCCAGGTGGGGCACGGTCCAGGCGGCGTTCCAGGCATAGCCGGCGTCGTCAAAGACGATGGCGGCGGCGCCCTGCTCGATGGCCTTCTCGATGAAGGCACGGCCGTCGCCCGCTTCGCCGGGATAGGCGAAGAACACGTCGCCGCGGCCAATGCGGCGCGAGTCGGACGCGAGTTTGCCGCCCGGTGCCTGGGCGGCAATCCAGTCGACGATCATGGCCAGATCCATCACATGACCTCCGATCCGTCGTCGTCGGCGACGACGATGTGGGTAACGGCCGAATCGGGCGGCACATTCAGGGCGCGCAGCGCGTTCGAGGCCACCGCCGCAAAGGTCGGCGCGGCGACCTGGCCGCCGAAGTGTTCGTGCGTGGTCGGCTCGTCGATCATGACGGCGATGATGAAGCGCGGGTCCGACATCGGCACCATGCCCACGAAGCTGCCGATGTACTTGCGCGGCATCGCGTACTTGCCGTTTTCGACCTTGTAGGCGGTGCCGGTCTTGCCGCCCACGCGGTAGCCGGCGACCTGCGCCTGCTTGGCCGTGCCGTGCTCGCCGGTGACGACGCTCTCGAGCATCTCGCGCATGTCGCGCGCGGTTTTCGGCTTGATGATCTGCTGGCCGACCGGCGGCTCGTTCACTTTCTGGAACGACAGCGGGATGATGTCGCCGTTACGGGCGAACACCATGTAGGCGCGCGCCAGCTGCAGCAGCGACACCGAAATGCCGTTCCCATAGCTCATGGTGGCCTGCTCGATCGGACGCCACGATTTGTACGGCCGTACGCGGCCCGCGACGGCGCCCGGGAAGCCGAATTTCGGCTGCGTGCCGAAGCCCACTTCCGTGAACATTTCCCACATCGCCTGCGGCGGCATGCCCAGCGCGATCTTGGAGGTGCCGATATTGGACGACATTTCGATAATTTCGGCCACGCTGATCACGCCGTGCGGCTTGGTGTCGGAAATGGGCGCGCCGTTGATCACAAAGCGGCCGGGGCCGGTATCGATCTGCGTGCGCGGCGTGACCTTGCCCGTATCCATGGCCAGCGCAACCGTAAACGGCTTCAAGGTCGAGCCGGGCTCGAAGGTGTCGGTGACGACGCGGTTGCGCAGCTGGGCGCCGGTCAATTTTTTACGGTCGTTCGGATCGTAGGTGGGCCAGTTGGCCAGCGCCAGCACTTCGCCGGTCTTCACGTCCAGCACCACGGCGGCGCCGGCCTTGGCCTTGAATTTCTCGACCGCGGCCTTGACCTGCGAAAACGCGATGTACTGAATCTTGCTGTCGACCGACAGCGTCAGGTCCTGGCCGTCATGCGGCGACTTGGACATGCCCACGTCTTCCACGATCGCGCCGCGCCCGTCCTTGATCACGCGCTTGCTGCCGGTGGTGCCGACCAGCGTCTTCTGCTGGGCCAGCTCCATCGATTCCTGGCCCGCGTCCTCGACGTTGGTAAAGCCCACCAGGTGAGTCATCACTTCGCCCTGCGGGTAGAAGCGCTTGTATTCCTTGCGCGTGTCCAGTCCTTCGATCTTGAGCGCGTCGATCTTGGCGATCACGTCCATCTCGACCTGGCGCTTGAGGTAGACGAAATTGCGGTCCGAATCGAGCTTGGTGCGCAGATCAAGTTCGCTCATCTCGAGCAGGGCGGCGAGCTTTTTCAGCTTGTCCGGCGGCGATTTGAGTACGTCGTCGGGAATGGCCCACACCGCTTTCACGGGCAGCGACGAAGCGAGTACCTGACCGTTGCGGTCCATGATCTTGCCGCGCGTGGCAGGCAGCTCGATGGTGCGCTGGTAACGGTCCTTGCCCTTGTCTTCGAGGAATTTGTTGTGCACGCCCTGCAGCCACATGGCGCGCGCGCCCAGCGAAGCGAAGGCGGTAAACAACACAAACAGCACGACGCGCGAACGCCAGGTGGGCAGGCTCACCGCCAGCACCGGGCTTTTCGAGAATGACACGCCTTTCGACGCCGCCACCCGCGAACCGTTCACGCCATTGCCGCCGCGTTTCATTTTGCACCTTCCGTCAGATACTGCGTCCGCGCCGCCGTCAGCGGCGACATGTTCAATTCGGTGCGCGCGATCTGCTCGATGCGCGCGTTCTTGCCCAGCGTCGACTGGTCCAGCTTGAGCTGGTCGTAATCGATGTCGAGCTGGTGGGCCTGCTGCTCGAGCTTGCCCTGTTCAATAAACAACTGGCGCGCCTGATAGCGCGCGTTCACCACCGACAAGCCGCTGGCCACCAGCAGGGCGGCCAGCACGATGTTGATCTTGCCGCTCATGCCGCCCTCCCCAGCCGCTCGGCCACCCGCATCACGGCCGAACGGGCGCGCGGGTTGGCGTCGACTTCAGCGTCGGACGGCTTGATCTTGGCGATCAGCTTCATCAGCGGCTGCGGCAAGTCCACGGCCTTGATCGGCAGGCGGCGGTCCGGCTGTTCGACCTTGACCTTGCTGGCCAAAAATTGCTTGACCATGCGGTCTTCCAGCGAATGGAAGCTGATGATGGCCACCCGCGCGCCGGGCGCGAGCACGGCGTACGCTTCGGTCAGGCCTGCTTCCAGGTCTTCAAGCTCTTTATTGATGAAAATCCGGATAGCCTGAAAGGTACGGGTGGCCGGGTCCTTCCCCTTCTCCCGGGTTTTGACCGCGTTTGCCACGATACCGGCAAGCTGTCGTGTGCTTGAAATTGGTTCGACTGCCCTGCCAGCAACAATCGCCTTTGCAATCTGAAAAGCAAACCGTTCTTCCCCATAATCGCGTATCACCTTTTCCAATTGTTGTTCTGGCACCGAAGCCAACCAGTCGGCGGCAGACACGCCGCGTGTGGTATCCATCCGCATGTCGAGCGGTCCGTCATTGCGGAAACTGAAGCCGCGCGCGGCATCGTCGACCTGGGGCGAGGAAATGCCCAGGTCGAGCAGGATGCCGTCGACCTGGGTCACACCCCGCGCGCCGAGGGCGCTGCGCATGGTGGCAAAGCTGTCGTGCACAATTTCAAAACGCGGATCGGTAATCTGTTCTGCCGTGGCGATGGCCTGCACATCCTTGTCGAAAGCGATCAGGCGGCCTTGCGGTCCCAGGCGCGACAGGATCAGGCGGCTGTGGCCACCGCGGCCGAAGGTGCCGTCGATGTAGATGCCGTTGGCGCGCGCGCCACCCAAGGCGAGCGCGTCGACCGCTTCATCGAGCAGCACCGTTCGATGCTGAAAGTCCGGCACCGCCGCAGAAGTCATGGGCGCGCCTTAGAAAGAGAAATTGGAAAGAACATCGGGCATGCCGCCGGCGACGGCTTGCTGCTCGTCTTCGGCCAGCTTGGCGGCGTCCCAGATTTCGAAATGGCTACCCATCCCCAGCAGCATCACATCGCGGGTCAGGCCCACGGCATTGCGCAATTCGGGGGAAATCAGGATACGGCCGGCGGAATCGAGCTCGACATCGCAAGCGTTGCCGAGGAAAATGCGCTGCCAGGCCCGGGCCGACATGGGCCAGGCGGCAATCTGTTCGCGGTGCGCTTCCCACACCGGGCGCGGGAAGAACAGCAGGCATCCGTGCGGATGGCGGGTCAGCGTGAGGCGTCCTTCGCACTGCACTGCGAGTGCGTCACGATGCTTGGCGGGTATCGACATCCTGCCTTTTGCATCGAGGTTAATTGCGGAAGCGCCTTGAAACACGTTGTACCTGGTCTGAGAGTTTTAATGAATTGCGGTGTTTTGGCGCCGGGAGCATCAAAAATCTCCCACAAAACTACACTTTTTCACACTGTCGCCCACTTTAGATGAAGCAATTCCCTCGGTCAAGCGGTTTCAAACGTGCGAAATGTGAAATTTGCCAATGAAGTCAAGGACTTAGCGCAATTCCTTGAAGCGACCTCAAGAGAAAATGCGCCGATAATCAGGCACTTATCAACGACATTGAATGTGCTACCTCATCTGTACACATGTGTTTTAAGTCTTCAACAAAGATTAAAAAAAATGCATTCAGTTGAGTTTATGCAACGCTGATAGTTTCTTGTAGAAAAGACAAAAGGCGGACATGCCTGCGCATGCCCGCCTTTTTTAGCGATGTGAGTACTCGCTTAGTACAGCATCGAGGTCCCGTCGCGCAGGAACGAGGCCGGTTGCACCACTTGCTTGGCGGTGCCGAACTGCGCATTGGCCAGGATGCTCAAGGCCGGGGTGGTGGCCAGCGCGCCCAAGTTGTCGTCGATTGCATAGCGGTAGGCCAGGTCGCCGCCGATGGCCGCGCCGTCGCTGCCGCCGCTGCTGAACTGGGCCAGCGAATCGCCCATGCTCCAGCTCGACAGGGTCGGATCGGCCGCGCGCAGCGCGTCGAAACGGGCCACCAGCGCACCGAAGTCGAACTGCTCGATCTTGTTGTCGTGGATGCCGGCGCCCGCGCCGGGCACGTAATCGGCGCCCCCTTCGATCACCATCTGCAAATTGCCCACGGCCTGGCCGCCCGCATACCAGCCCTTGAACGCGATCTGCTCGCCCGCGCCCACGTTCAGGATCAGGTCGCTGCCCGACTTGGCCAGGGCCAGATCGGCATACAAGATGCCGTGGCCGAGCGAGACCGTGTTGTCGGCCCCGCCCGTGGCGGCCACCGTGTCCTGCCCGTCGCCGCGGTTGAAGGCGATCACGTCGGCGCCATTGCCGGTGGTGATGCTGTCCAGTCCGTCGCCGCCGATGAACAGGTCGGCGCCATTGCCGCCGTTCAGGCGGTCGTCGCCGCTGCCGCCATCGAACACATTGCCTTGCAGCGAGCTGTCGCTCAGATTGTCGTTGCCGCCGGCCCCCTGCAGGATGTCGTAGCCGTCCCCGCCGTTCAGGGTATTAATGCCGCTATTGCCTTGAATCAGATTATTAAGGGCATTGCCGGTGCCGGCGATCGAGGCCGTGCCGGTCAGGGTCAGGATTTCCTGGTTCGCGCCCAAGGTCCGGCCCACGGCCGACATCACGCGGTCGATTCCTTCGCCGGCCACCTCGACGACCACGTCGCTGCCGTTGTCGACGATATAGGTGTCGTTGCCGGCGCCGCCGTTCATGGTGTCGGCGCCGGTGCCGCCGTCGAGAATGTTGGCGCCACCGTTGCCGGTCAACAGGTTCGACAGATTGTTGCCCGTCGCGTTGATGTTCCCGCTGCCGGTCAGCGTGATCCGCTCCACGTTGGCAGCCAGGGTGTGGCTCACGCTGGCGTAGACCAGGTCGTTGCCTTCGGAACCGAGTTCGACGACGGTGTCGCCCCCATTGTCCACATAATAGGTGTCGTCGCCCAGGCCGCCCACCATGCGGTCGGCGCCGTAGCCGCCGCTGAGGGTGTCGTTGCCGGCATAGCCGTTGAGCGTGTCGTTGCCGGATTTGCCGGTCAGGATGTCGGCGCCGCTGCCGCCGTTGACCGTCATCGCCGCCGCCGTCGTCACCGTCAGCTTGAAGGTGTCGGACACGGACAGGCCGCCGTTGTCGGTCCAGGTCACGCTCAGCGCATACTGGCCCACGTCGCCGTAGGATGGCTTGCCGCTGAACGTGCGCGTGGCCTTGTCGAAACTGAGCCAGGCCGGCAGGTTGCTGGCGCTCATGGTGCCGCCATCGTTGGAGTCGGGATCGGCGAAGGTCGCGGCGGGAATGACCAGCTTGACTTCGTCGCTCTCGACCACTTGCAGATCGGGAATCGGCTGCGCCACCACGGGTGCCTGGTTAGCGTGGCGAACTTCGAGCATGAAGCGCGACTCGGCCGCCAGACCGTAGGAATCGATGGCCTTGATCACCAGCGGCAGCCAGTCGGTATCGCTGTCGCCGGGTTTGCCCGACAGGGTGCCGGTGGCCGCGTCGAACTGCAGCCAGGCCGGCAGCGGCTTGCCGAACTCGTTGCGCAGTTCGTAATGCAGAACATCGCCCTGGTCCGGATCGAAGAAGGCGTCCGGCGCCAGCTTGTACACGAAATCCTTGCCGCCGTTGGCGAACAGGTTCGGCAACGGCGCGCCGGCCAGCGGCGCGTGGTTGTTCAATTCGCCGTAGCTGTAGCTGGCCCCGTCGGCGAACGCGAAGGTGGCGATGCGCGGCGTCTGCTTGGCGTCGGGCTGGGTGAAATTCTCGACCCGGATGTCGCCGCTGCCATAGCTGATGTTGAGCGTGCTGCCGCTCACCCACATGTGCACGTCGGCCTTGCTGATGCCCTGGCCGAAACGGATGGTGTCGCTGCCGGTCTGCCATGGCGCGTAGTTGATCGTGTCGTTGCCATCGCCCATGTTGAAGACGAACACGTCGTTGCCCGCGTCGTGGGCGGAAATGATGTCGTAGCCGTGGCCGCCGTTGATGGTGTCGTTGCCCATGCCGCCGTCGAGGAAATCGTTGCCCTCGCCGCCGAGCAGGGTGTCGTCGCCGCCATTGCCCTTGAGCGTGTCGTCGCCGCCCTGGCCGTCGAGCACGTCATTGCCTTCGCCACCCTGGAGCTCGTTGAAGCCATCGTCGCCAAGCAGCGAACGATGGTCCAGCTCGGCGTTGTTCCAGACCGTGCCGTCGGCAAAGCGCACCAGCATCGCCAGGTCCGCCATGCCCTGCTGGCGGAAGCCGTCCACCACGATACTGTCGGCGCCGTGGTTATAGCGCAATTCCAGCATGCTGACACTGCCATTGTTGTTGTAGCGCACCGTCACGTCGGACGGGTTGATGCCGGCGTCGAAGGCCACCGTTTGCAAGGCCTGGCTGGTGCGGTCCCAGACCGGCAGGATCCGGTCGTGGCCGTCGCCCTTGGCGAAGCGGTAGGTGTTGGCGCCGCGGCCGCCGTCGAGCAGGTCGTCGCCCTGGCCGCCGCGCAGCACGTCGTCACCCTCGTCGCCGCGCAGCACATCGTTGCCGGCGCCGCCGGCCATGCTGTCGTTGCCCAGGCGGCCATCGAGCATGTCGTCGCCGCCGCGGCCATCGATCCAGTCGTCGCCGTCGGAACCGATGATGGAATTGTTGAAATCGTCGCCCGTATACGCCTGGCGCAGCAGGCGCGCATTGTCCCACACCATGCCGTCGGCAAAGCGCAGTTCGGCGAACGTGCTCATCGTGGGCGTACCGCCCTCGACCGGCCAGTTCATCATCATGTGCATTTGCAGGCGCGCAGCGCTGCCGCGGATCATCACGGTCAGCTCATTGTTGATCACCGGGCCCACAATCACATCCTCGGGCCGCACGTCGGCGGCCAGCAGGACGGTCTGCAAGGCGTTCGGGCGCGAAATGAGGATGTCGGGACCGGAATCGCGCCCGAAGCGGATCAGGTTGTGACCGTCGCCGCCGTCGAGCACATCGCTGCCGGCACCGCCGTCGAGCAGGTCGTCGCCCATCCCGCCTTGCAGGACATCGTCGCCTTCGCCGCCCAGCAAGACGTCATTGCCGGTGCCGCCGATCAGATTGTCGCGCCCGCTGCCGCCATCGATCAAGTCGTCGCCATCGAAGCCGTCGATCATGTCGTCGCCACCGTTGCCGAACATCCTTTCGTTGAAATACATGCCGTACATGGTGTCGCCGACCTCGGTGCCGATCCGGTCCGGGATCGTCGGCATGGTCATGGCCGCCGCGATCCGGCCCGCATCCCACACCTCGTATCCCTCGAACATGATGCGCACCGACTGCGCCGGACCATTTTGTCCGAAATAATCCTTGATGGTGATGCTGTCCGTTCCATCCTTGAGGCGCACGACCAGGTCCAGGTCGGCCCGTTCCAGCGCCACGGTGCCGGACTGCACCGAGACCAGTTCGATCTGGGCGGTCTCGGCCTGCCCGTTCGCCCCGCCCACGATGACGGTGTCATTGCCCCAGCCCCGCGTGAACCGGTAAATATTCAAGCCGGCGCCGCCTTGGAGCCGGTCGTTACCGGTGCCGCCGATGAGCACATCGTTGCCCCAGCTACCGTACAGCTGATCGTTGCCAGCCCCGCCGCGCAGCAGAGCGCCGTCGCTGGCGGCATCGAGGCGGTCATTGCCGCCGCCGCCGTCGAGGTTGACGCCAAAGTACATATCGTCGCCGTCGCCCAGTTGCACCACCGGACTGACGCGCGCCAGGACGGCAGTGAAATCCCAGGTCGCGCCATCGAAGAAGCGCAATTCTTCCACCGCGAATGGATGCAGGTTGCCGCGGCTATCCCAGCCGGGCGCGAAAAAGTTCTGGATCTGCAGGCTGTCCTGCGTGCCCGGAATCGACAGGCGCAGATTCATGCCGAGGCGTTCGGCCACCAGGTTGTCGGGCGTGATGCCTTCGCCGAAACGCACCATGCTGTGTTTGCCGACGGTGTTGTCGGCCGCGACGATGGTGTCGTTCCCGTCGCCCAGATTGAACAGGTAAGTGTTGTTGCCGCGGCCGCCGTCGAGGAAGTCGTCCCCGGTGCCGCCGGCCAGGATGTCGTTGCCGTCGTTGCCGTACAGGCGGTCGTTACCGCCCATGCCGTTCAAAATATCGTCGCCCCCGGTACCGTAGAGCTGATTGTCGTTGTCGTCACCGCTGATACTGTTCGCCATCGCATCCAATCCATAAATTTGTTGAAACGTTGTTTTAATTAACAAGTTGCATTTTGTCAATACGTTTCAGCAAATTCACACGAATGATGGCGTTTTGTTCAAGGTGCGCTACACCGCCCAGCCGCGCGAGCGCTCGACCGCCTGGTGCCAGCGCGCCATCCGTTCGCGCCGCTGGTCGGGGCTGATGGCCGGCTCGAAGCGGCGCTCGGCTTTCCACTGGGCCGCGATTTCATCTTGCGAATCCCAAAATCCCATGGCCAGTCCGGCCAGATAGGCGGCGCCCAGGGCCGTCGTTTCCGTCACTTTGGGCCGCACCACCGGCACGCCCAGCAGGTCGGCCTGGAACTGCATCAGCATGTCGTTGCGGGCGGCGCCGCCGTCGGCCCGCACTTCGGCCACCGGGAAGGCCGCGTCGCGCTGCATGGCGGCCAGCAATTCGGCGCTCTGGTAGGCGATCGCCTCGACCGCGGCACGCGCGATGTGGCCGCGGTTGGTGCCGCGCGTCATGCCGACCAGGGTGCCGCGCGCATACGGATCCCAGTGCGGCGCACCCAGACCCGTGAAAGCGGGCACCATGAACACGCCGCCGTTATCGGGCACGCTGGCGGCCAGCGCTTCGACGTCGCTCGATTTCTCGATGATGCCCAGGCCGTCGCGCAGCCACTGGATGGTGGCGCCACCCATGAAGACGCTGCCTTCGAGCAGATAATCGGTGCGCCCGTCGACGCGCCAGCCGACGGTGGCCAGCAAGCGGTTCTCGGACACCGGCGCGTGGGTGCCGGCATGCATCAGCATGAAGCAGCCGGTGCCGTAGGTATTTTTGACCATGCCGCGCTGATGGCAAGCCTGGCCGAAGGTGGCGGCCTGCTGGTCGCCGGCGATGCCGGCAATCGGCACCGGCTGGCCGAACAGGGCGGCGTGGGTCTTGCCGATTTCCTCCGAACTGGAGACGACCTGGGGCAGGATCGCCGACGGAATCTTGAACAGGTCCAGCAAATCCTGGTCCCAGCGCATCAGGTGCAGATTGAACAGCATGGTGCGCGAGGCGTTGCTGACGTCGGTCACGTGCTGGCCGCACAGCTTGTAGGTGAGCCAGCTGTCGACCGTGCCGAACGCGAGCGAACCGCGCTCGGCCTTGGCCCGCGCGCCCGGCACATTGTCGAGCAGCCAGGCCAGCTTGGTGGCGGAAAAATAGGCGTCCAGTTCGAGCCCGGTGTTGGCCTGGATCAGGCGCGCCTTGCCGTCGGCGCGCAGCGCGTCGCAGGCGGCGGCGGTGCGCCGGTCCTGCCACACGATGGCGGGCGCGATCGGCTGCCCGCTCTTGCGGTCCCACACGATGGTCGTTTCACGCTGGTTGGCGATGCCGATCGCGCACAGGTCGGCGGCGCTGACATGATGCTCGCTGAGCACCTGGCGCGCCACCGCGAGCTGGCTTTCCCAGATGTCGTTGGGGTCGTGTTCGACCCAGCCGGGCTGGGGAAAATGCTGGGGGAATTCCTGCTGGGCGCTGCCGCACGGCTGGCCGTGACGGTCGAACAGGATGGCGCGCGAACTGGTCGTGCCCTGGTCGAGGGCGAGAATGTATTTTTGCATGCTCGTCTCCGGCGGGCCCGGCGCGCGTGCGCCGTGGCCGAAAAAAAGTAAAGTGAAGCAGGCCGATAGGCCGGATTTTGTTACGGCGTCGACCCTTGCGGGCGTTCGCTATGACAGCCATTCCTCTAGGCGCAGAATTACTCCTGCGCTCAAGCTCCCTACCCGCACGCTCCGCGAGCCGCCTCAACGCGTGCCTATTTGGGATTGCTCCAGGTGGAGGTTACCGCGTTTCACCGTAACTTAATACGCTCGTCTCTGTGGCCCTATTCCTCGCCTTGCGGCGGACGGCCATTAACCGTCACCCTGCTCTATGGAGTCCGGACCTTCCTCCCGCCGACGCATTACACGTCAGCCAGCGGCTGTCTGGCCTGCTTCACGGACGCATTGTACCGCGCCGCGCCGCCTCCCGGCGAAACATGTCGGAGATTGATACCAAAATCGGTATCAATCATCGAAAAAAAGTGATCGCGTCCGGACGATCCAGACGCAAATATCAGACATACAATGCTGTCGACTCGATAACATTGAAGGTTCAACATGAAATTACTTCCCCTCGTTTCCCTCGTCGCCGCCACTGTCGCGGCCCCTGCCGCCATGGCGGTCGACTGGCCGGCCGGCTTTTCCAAGTGCGCGCAGGAAGGCGCCACCTGCAATGCCGGCAGCGCCAAGCGGCAAGTATCGTTCGGCATCAAAGACCATTTCGTGGTCAAGCAGCTGAGCGGCGCGGTCGCCTGCACCAGCGCCACCTTCGCCAGCGATCCGTATCCGGGCATGGTCAAGAAATGCGCGGTCGGCCCGGTCGCCACCACGCCGACACCGACGCCTACTCCTACCCCAACGCCGACGCCTACCCCAACGCCGACGCCGACACCGACGCCGACGCCCAGCGATCCGCTGACCCAGGCCGCGCCCAACACAGGCTGGGCCAGCCAGGCAGGCGGCACCCGCGGCGGCGCGGGCGCGTCGCCGACAGCCGTGTTCATGGTCAGCACCCCGGCCCAGCTGCAGGCGGCCTTGAACGCCCAGCCCGGCAAGCCGGTGCAGATCAAGGTCAACGGCAACATCGACATGACCGGCGGCGTGCCGTTCAAGAGCAAGGCCGACCAGGCGGCGCGCGCGCGCATCGAATTGCCATCGAACACCACATTGATCGGGATCGGCAGCGACGCGCGCATCGTCAACGGCTACATCCAGATCAAGCACGTCGACAATGTCATCGTGCGCAACCTCTCCATCGCCAACCCGTGCGACATCGCGCCGGAATGGGACCCGAGCGACGGCAGCAAGGGCAACTGGAACTCGGAATACGACGGCATCGTGGTCGAAGCGGCCACCCACGTCTGGATCGACCACAACAGCTTCACCGATGCGCCAATGACGGACGACAAGCTGCCGGTCCAGAACGGCAAGCTCAAGCAATGCCATGACGGCGCCCTCGACATCAAGAGCGGCTCCGACTACGTGACCGTCTCGGACAACGTGTTCCAGCTGCACCAGAAGAACAACCTGGTCGGCTCCTCCGACAGCAGCACCAAGGATGAAGGCCACCTGAAGATCACTTTCCACGGCAACCACTTCCTGAACGTGGCCGAGCGGGCGCCGCGCGTGCGCTTCGGCCAGGTGCACCTGTATAACAACTACCACCAGGGCAGCCGCAACAGCGGCGCCTACCAGCACGAATACAGCATCGGCGTCGGTTACAAGGCGAAAATCCTGTCCCAGCAAAACGTATTCGACATCGACGGCGCCAGCACCTGCGCCGACATCGTCGACAACCCCGGTTCGAGCAGCAAGACCGGCGCCATCCGCGACACCGGTTCCCTGCTCAACGGCAAGCCCCTGGGCCTGGACGGCAACAGCTGCAAGTTCAGCAACGTGATCGGCTGGACCCCGCCTTACACGCCGGCGGTGCTCGACGCGTCCAAGGTGCGCGAATCGGTGCTGCGCAACGCCGGCGCCGGCAAGCTGACCGTGCGCTGATTCCCGCTTCAGGTTCTCTTTCCCGTCCCGCCCGCCGCCACGCATGGACCCGTGCGCGGCCGGCGGGCTTTTTCGATTCTATTTCCCAAAAGCAAATAAACGGTAAGCGAATTCTGAAATTTGGTGTCGTTATTTCAAAAGCTGCAAGGTATCGCCTCGCATAGAATGGGGCATCCTTCACATAGAGGCAGAGACGACATGACCCACCCTTCCCGCAGCGGCGGCCAGATCCTGGTAGACGCCCTCAAGATTCACGGCGTCGATACCGCCTTCGGCGTGCCCGGCGAGAGCTATCTTGACGTCCTCGATGCCCTGCACGATTCGGACATCCGCTTCATCATCAACCGCCAGGAAGGCGGCGCCGCCTTCATGGCCGAGGCCTACGGCAAAATGACCGGCAAGCCCGGCATCTGCTTCGTCACCCGCGGCCCGGGCGCGACCAACGCCTCGATCGGCGTGCACACCGCCTACCAGGATTCGACCCCGATGATTCTGTTCATCGGCCAGGTCGGCAACGACTTCATGGACCGCGAAGCCTTCCAGGAAATCGACTACCGCCGCATGTTCGGCCAGATGGCCAAGTGGGTCACCCAGATCGACCGCGCCGACCGCATTCCCGAATACCTGGCGCGCGCGTTCCAGGTCGCCACCAGCGGCCGTCCGGGCCCGGTGGTGCTGGCGCTGCCGGAAGACATGCTGATCGACCAGGCCACCGTGGCCGACACCAAACGCTATACGCCGGTCCAGGCCTCGCCGTCGGCGGCCCAGATCAGCACCCTGCGTTCGATGCTGGCCGAAGCCAAGCGCCCGATGGTGCTGCTGGGCGGCGGCACCTGGAACGCGCAAGCCTGCGCCGATCTGCAGCGTTTCGCCGAAGCCAATGCGCTGCCGGTCGGCTGCACCTTCCGCTTCCAGGACTTGCTCGACAACGCGCATCCCAACTATGTGGGCGACGTCGGCATCGGCATCAACCCCAAGCTGGCCGCGCGCGTGCGCGACGCCGACCTCCTGATCGCCATTGGCCCGCGCTTGGGCGAAATGACCACCAGCGGCTACTCGCTGCTGGCCTCCCCGGTGCCGAAGCAGCGCCTGGTGCACTTCCATGCGGACGCCGAGGAACTGGGCAGCGTGTATCAGGCTGAATTGATGATCAACAGCGGCGCGCCGCAAGCCTGCGCCATGCTGGCCGCCATGGCCCCGGTGGACGCGGGCGCATGGAAGGCGAGCGTGGCAGAAGCGAAGGCCGAACTGGCCGCCTACCAGGAACAGCCGCCCGTCTTCAAGGACGGCAAGGCGCCCCTCGACCTGTGGCAAGTGGTGCAGGAACTGATGGCGCAAACGCCGAAGGACACCATCATCACCAACGGCGCCGGCAACTACGCGTCGTGGGCGCACCGCTTCTTCCGCTACGGGGGCATGCGCACCCAGCTCGCGCCGACCAACGGCGCGATGGGCTACGGCGTGCCGTCCGGCGTGGCGGCCAAGATCATCGATCCGTCGCGCACGGTGGTGACCTTCGCCGGCGACGGCGAGTACCTGATGAACGGCCAGGAGCTGGCCACCGCCGTGCAGTACAAGGCGGGCGTGGTCATCATCGTTTTCAACAACAGCATGTTCGGCACCATCCGCATGCACCAGGAACGCGATTATCCGGGCCGCGTGTCGGGCACGACGCTGCACAATCCTGACTTTGCGGCCGTGGCCAAGGCCTACGGCGCACACGGCGAAGTGGTCAACACGACCGCCGAATTCGCACCGGCGCTCGAACGCGCGCTGGCCCATACGCGCAGCAAGTCGCTGCCGGCCGTGATCGAACTGCGCTACGACGGCAATCTGATCACACCGAACGCCACGCTCGAGACCATCCGCAAGACGGCGGAAGCGGCGAAAGCGGCCAAGTAATCGGCATGGGCCAATTTACATCGCCGTGGGCTAAGCTGGCCCGCGCGGCTGTTTGCATGTCCGCGCTGGCAGGCGCGGGCATGGCGGCGGGCGCCGAATGCGGCCGCGGCCCCGTCACGCTGGCGGTGCCGGCGAAGGTCATCGCGGCCAGCCTGGCCGAAGATATCACCCGGGCCATGTCCGTGCGGGTGATCATCAAGACGCTGGGCGCGCCGGCGCGCGACGTCGGCTCCGGCCTGCATATCCTGCAATGGGACCTCGACGACGGCCGCATCTTCTACATTTCTACGCCTGACACCTGCGGCAAGCCGGTCAAAACGGGGTTCGTGGAGCCTGCGCCGGTCGCGCGCTAGGCCGGGTGCGACGGGATGCTCCTGCACATCATCTACGCTGGCGCAGAGATCATCCTGTCGAAAGAAACGTTTGATTCCTGGCGCGAGATGCAGGACCGCCATGACGGCTACAAGGCTTCGCTCGGCCCGTGGGATGCGGAGGCGGTGATCGACTATCTCGCGTTCGACTACAGTGATCTGCATCCGTGCGCGCGCGCACAGGTCAATGCCTTGCTCGCATCGACATCACTCACCGCGAAGCTGCGCTTTGGCTGAAAATACTTAGCGCCGCGCCGCGCGCTTGAGCCAGCGCATCAGCGCCCCGATCACGGGCAGCTTTTCGTACAATTCTTCGGCCGCATCCCAATAGTCGCGGTGCAGCGCGACCGCGCCATTGGCGTCGAACACGATGTGCGTGGCGCCCTTGATGCACTGGGGCGTGCGCGTAAAGCGCTTCATCGTGAACAAAAAGTCCCAGGTCAGGAACGCTTGCGCGCCCTGCAGCACCGTGCCGGTCACCACAAAGCGCGGCTGCTCCACCTGCGCGAACATGTGCGTGAAAATCGCAGCGATTTCGGCATGCCCGGTCACGTCGTTGAACGGATCCTTGAAGCGGGCGTTTGACGCGTACACGCTCGCCAGTTCGATCCGCACCGATTCCGGGCTGATGGTCTCGAAGAAGTGCACCAGACGTGCCAATGCGATGTCGGGCGTCATAATCCGGTCACCTTGTGAATCAGCGGGAAGTACAGGCGGTACGGCAGCAGCCGCGCCAGCCGCAGCCAGTTGGTGAAGCGTTTCGGGAAATGGATGTGGAACTGGCCGCGCTCGATGCCGTCCACCATTTCCAGTGCCGCGTCTTCCGGCTTGATCAGCGCCGGCATCTTGAAGTCGTTTCCGGCCGTGAGCGGCGTCTCCACGAAACCGGGATTGATCTGGTACACGGCGATCCCCTTCGGCCGCAGATCCAGATACAGCGACTCGGTCAGGTTCAGCAGCGCCGCCTTGGTTGGCCCGTAGACCAGCGCCTTGGGCAGCCCTCCATAACCAGCCACCGAAGACACGATGCCGATCCCGCCCGCGCCCTGGCGCAGCAGCTGCGGCAGGACCACGTCCAGGCAGTTGAACACGCCGCGGATATTCAGATCGATCATGTCGTTGGCCGCCTGGAGATCGAAACTGTCGGCCCGCATTTCGTTGTAGCCGCCCGCGACCACCAGCACCAGATCGATGCCATCCCACGCGGCGACGATCTTTTCGCCCGCCGCGGCCACGCTGTCGCGGTCGGTCACGTCGAGCGGCGCGATCAACGCGCGCGGGGTGCCCGCGGTGGTGGCCAGCAGTTTGTCGATGCTGCGCGCCGAGAAGGCCACGCGCGCGCCCAGATCAGACAGCAGGTGCGCGCACGCCTGGCCGATCCCGGTCGAGGCGCCGATCACCCAGACCCGCTTTCCTTCCCAGTTGTCGATCCGTGGATTCATTGCGCCGCGCGTTTGGTGAACGACAGCGTCACGCTGCCCAGATCGACGCCGAATTTGCTCATCGCCGTGCGGTTCAACATGACCTTGTCGTCGATCAGGAACATCCAGTCGTCCATATTGACGTTGATGATCTTGCCGTCGACCGGCAGCGCCAGCACGTACTGCCAACGCAACGAATTGCCGGAGACCGTGCCTTCGGCGGTGCCGACCACGTCGGCCGCGGTGGCGGTAAAGCGCCCGGCGCCAGCCTTCTTCAAGGTCCAGACGCGCTTTTGCTTGGTGCCGTCAGAATAAGCAAAGTCTTCATCGAGCGTGCCCGTGTCGCCGTCCCAGCTGCAGCGCATGACCACCACGAAGCGTTTGACGACCTCGCCCGAGCGCTTCTGGAACATGCCGTGGGCGTCGAGCGTGCCATTGAAGTAGCGGTCCACTTCCAGTTTGGGCAGCTGCTGCGCGTACTGGTCCGGCTGGGGCGAGCTGCAGCCGGCGGCAAACGCGATGGCGATACCGGCCGCGATCAATTTGAACAGTTTCATGATCAGTCCTTTGGTTTAAAGGTTACGCAGCGGCGCACGCCACAGAATGGCCGCCGCCGTCAGTTTCAAGGCACATGGCAGCAGCGCGTAGGCCGCGACCAGGGCGCCGGTTCCAGTCCCTGTGCCCGGCACGTAGCCGAGCCATTCGAGCAGCGGCAGCGCGATGCCCGCCGCCAGCGCCAGTGTCATTTGCACCCCCCAGTTCCACACGCCGAAGTAGGCCGCTTCGCGCGAACCGGCATGACCGGCCTTGGCGATCACGCCGGCCAGCAGCGCCGGCGGCAGCGCCAGGTCGGCACCCACCGCAAAGCCCGACAGCACGCAGATCGCGCCGAAAGCGGCGGAGGCCCCGGGCGCCAGGCCAAACGCCCACACGAACACCGCGCACGAGAGCAGCATGCCGCCCACCCAGGTGCGCGCTTCGCCGAAGCGCACGGCCAGCGGCACCCACAAGGGAATCGAGAGCGCGGCCGCCCCGAAATACATGATCAAAAACAGTCCCGACAGGGCCGCCAGGCGCAAATGGTCGGCCGCGAAAAACAGGAACAGCGTGGCCGGAATGGCCGACGCCACGCCATTGACCATCAGTACCGCGAACAAGGCGCGAAAGCGCGGCTCGCGAAACGGCATGGCCATCTGGCTCAACGCCGGCAGCTGGACTTCCGCCACCGTCCTCGGCGCGCGTCTTGACCACACCAGGAGCGCCGCAGCCGCGCCCAGCAGCGCCACGGCAAAGGCGATCGTCAGTCCCTGATAGCCGGCCACACCGGTCACGCCTGCCGCCAGCACCACGCCGACCAGGCCGCAGGCCTCGCGCACGCCGCTCACACGCGAGCGTTCCGCCGGCGCCTGGGTCAGGGCCGCGCCCCAGCTCTGGTGGGCAATGGTGGCGATGCCGAAGCCCACATACACCAGCATCAGGGTCGCGAGAAACCAGCCGAGCGAACCCAAGGCATCGAGCGCGGGCGGATGGAACAGCGCCACGAAGCCGGCCAGTAGCGGCGCCAGCGCCAGCGCCACGTAGCGCGGATAGGCGCCGCGGCCGCGTGCGATCCACCATCCCAGCAGCGGGTCGGTAAAGGCGGCGGCCACGCGCGCCGTCAGCAGCACCGCGCCGATGGCGGCCAGCGACAGGCCGGCCCGCGCCGCATAGAACTGGGGCAGGTAAACGTAGATCGGCAGCGCGACCATCGCCAGCGGCAAGCCGAATCCGCCATAGGCGAGCAGCATCGGCAAGCCCATGGGTTTCATCGCGGCCCCGCGTCTTTCAGCAAGGCCGTGCGCAATTTGGCGGCGCTGGTCTTGGGGTCGAGCCAGATCGCGAAGAAGGCGCGCGCGAATTCGGGATCGGGTACGGTGGCCAAGGGACGGCCATCGAGATAGAAGCGGGCCCCGGCGCCGGGCAGGAATACGCCGCTGATATGCGTTCCCTCTTTCACGTCCGGGAAAATCTCCTTCATGCGCGCCAGCCAGGCCGCGCGCTGCGGCCCGGTGCCGGCGCCCAGCTTGGCCATTTCGTCGGCGCTGGCCTCGGCGATCTTCACGCCGTCGAGCTTGCGCGCATAGCGCAGGTCGAGCACATACGGTGCGTCGCTCCGATAGCCCTCGTCTCCCACCCACAGCGCGGCGTCGTAGATGCGCAGACCGAACCAGGTATAGCTTCCCTGGCCGGCCACGCGCGCCTGTTTCACATGCTCGGCGATGTGGGCCGGCGTGTCGGCGGCGGCCGCGCCGCACAGGGCGAGCGCGAACAACAGGGCGAACAGGCGGCGCATCGTCACTCCTTGGTCAGCGTGAAGTGCATGACATCGGTATTACTTTCGCGGAAGGCCGCTTCGCAGTAGCACAGATAGAATTCCCAGGTCCGGATGAAACGCTCGTCGAAGCCTTGCGCGCGCACCTCGGCCAGCCGCGCATGGAAGGCGTGGCGCCAGGCGGCCAGCGTGTCGGCGTAGTCGATGCCGAAGCGGTGGCTGCCGCTCACGGTCAAGCCATGTTCCTGCGCCATGCGCGCGAACACCGACGGCGATGGCAGCATCCCGCCCGGGAAGATGTACTGCTGGATGAAGTCGGTCCCCTTGCGATAGCGTTCGAACAGCTCGTCGGCGATCACGATGGTCTGGATGCAGGCGCGCCCGCCCTGCTTCAGGTTGCGCGCCACGCATTCGAAGTAGCTGGGCCAGTAGCTCTCGCCCACCGCCTCGAACATCTCGATGGAGGCGATCGCGTCGTACTGTCCGCTGCAGTCGCGGTAGTCGCGCAGCTGGAGGTCGGCCTGATCGGCCAGGCCCGCCTTGGACAGGCGTTCGCGCGCATAGGCCAACTGCTCGGTCGACAGCGTCAGGCCCGTCACGTGCACGCCGGCGTCGCGCGCGGCCTGCTCCGCAAACCCGCCCCAGCCGCAACCGATCTCCAGCACCTTGTCGCCCGGCCGCAGCTGCAGCTGTTCGATGATGGTGCGGTACTTGGCCGCCTGCGCCAACGCCAGGTTGTTGCCGGTCTCCTCGGTGAACAGCGCGCTCGAATACGTCATCGACGGATCGAGCCACAGCTGGTAGAAGGCGTTGCCGATATCGTAATGGGCGTGGATGTTCTTGCGGCTGCCGGCCCTGGAATTGCGGTTCAGCAGATGCTTGATGCGGTACGCCAGGCTGCCCCACCAGCTGCCGTAGACCAACTCCTCGATCGGGGCGCGGTTGCGCGCCAGCAGCGCAATCAGGCCGGTCAGGTTGTCGGTCTTCCAGCTGCCCTCGATGAAGCCTTCGGCAAAGCCGATGTCGCCCGAACGCATGGCCGCGCCGAACACGCTCCAGCTGTGCAGTTCGAGCGTGACGGGGGGGCTATGGTCGCCGAACATCAAGACCACACCGTCCGGCGTGATCAGGCGCAGCGCGCCGTGGTTCAGCTTGCCCAGCAGGCGCAGGATGACCTTGGCCGAAGCGGGCGCCTTGCTGGCGGCACGGCTGGCGTCGGCGATCGAGGTCAGGGATGTCATGGATTCGGAGCTCATCGGGTTACCTCTTGTTGGGGTGGTACGGGTTTCGAGTTGAAGGGGACGCGCCGCAGCCACAGGCGCAGCGCCTGCAGATGGATGCGCACCACGACGCCCACGGTCATCAAGGGATAGCCGAAAAAGGCGCGCGCCACGCTGGCGCTGGTAAGCGGGAAAGCGGTGCCGGACACGCTGGTCTGGATCAGGGCGCCGTCAGCGTCGTCGTAGTCGATACGGGCCACGGTCTGCTCGCGGGCGCGCATGGCGCGGCTGAAACGGAAGCGGTAGCCGCCCTGCACCTGGCAGAACGGCGACACATGGAATACCTTGCGCGCGCGCAGCTCGCTACCGTTGCCGATGGCGCCGCCCGTGTCGAGCAGATAGAAGTGGCGCTCGCCGAAGGTGTTGCGCACGTCGCACAGCACCGCGCGCAGCGCGCCGTCGGCGCGGTGGCAGAACCAGAACGAGACCGGATTGAACACGAATCCAAGCACGCGCGGCATCGCCTGCAGCCAGATTTCGCCGTCGGCGTCCGGCACGCCTTCGCGCCGCAGCAGACTGTCGATCCAGGCCGTCAGCGGCTGCTGCCCGTCGCCATGGTCGGCGTCGACAAACGAGAGCAGATTGAAGCGGTTGCGCGAGAACAGGGCGCAGTCGAAGCCCGCTTGGCCCATGCGACGCAGCGGCAGGCGCAGGTAGTAGCTGCCGTAGGCGAAGGCGTTGCGCACCGGCCGCAGGCGCGTATGGCGCACCTGGCCGAAGCACAGCTGGGGCATGTCAGGCCGCTGCATGGGCTTGCGCCTCCATCAGGCGCATGAGCGCGGCGGCTGCGGCCAGGCCGGACTTGAGACCATCCTCGTGGAAGCCGTAGCCGGTCCAGGCGCCCGCGAACCAGGTGTTATGGCTGCCCTGGAAGGTGGCCAGGCGCGCCTGGGCGGCCACGGCGCCTTCGTCGAACACGGGGTGGGCGTAGTCGAAGCTGGCCAGCACCGTCTTCGGATCGGGTTCGTCGATCGGGTTGAGCGAGACGATCACTGGCGTCTTGCATGGCAGCGGCTGCAGCATGTTGAGCAGGTAATGCACGCACACCTGCGGCGTGGGCGCGGCATTGCTCTGATAATTCCAGGCCGACCAGGCACTGCGTTTTTGCGGCAGGCAGCTCGCGTCGGTATGCAGCACGGCGCGGTTGGGCTGATAGCGCACCGCCGACAGGACCGCGCGTTCGTCGTCGCGCACGTCGTCCAGCAGCGCCAGCGACTGGTCGCTGTGGCAGGCCAGCACCACGTGGTCGTAGTATTCGGCGCCGTTCGCGGTGGCCACCCGCACCGAGCGCGCGCCGCCTTCGGCGCGCGTGACGGAGGTGACCGGGGTGGCCAGGCGCTTGCCCGGAATGGCGGCCAGCAGCTTGTCGACATAGTGACGCGAGCCGCCGCGCACGGTGCGCCATTGTGGCCGGTCGCTCACCTGCAGCAGGCCGTGGTTGTGGCAGAAGCGGATGAAGGTCGACACCGGGAAGGCCAGCATCTGGTCGGACGGGCAGGACCAGATGCAGGCCGCCATCGGCAGCAGGTACCAGGCGCGGAACTGCTCGCTGTACTGCTCGCGCGCGAGGAAGTCGCCCAGCGAGATCGCCGGAATCTCGCCGCCGATCGCCAGCTCGGTCGCCTGTTTGTTAAAGCGCAGGATGTCGCGCACCATGCGCAAAAAACGCGGGCGCAGCAGGTTGCCGCGCTGGGCGAACACGGTATTGAGGTTGCTGCCGGCCCATTCCAGCGTGCGCGCGCCCGTCTGCTCGCCCAGCGGCAGCTTGACCGAGAACGACATGTCGCTGGGCGCCGTGTCCACGCCCAGTTCGGCGAACAGGGCGATCAGATTCGGGTAGGTGCGGTCGTTGAAGACCAAAAAGCCGGTATCGACGCCGAAGGTGGCGCCGTCGAGCGTGACATCGACCGTGTTGCTGTGGCCGCCAAAATAGCTGCCCGCCTCGTACAGACTCACTTCCGCCCCGCCCTGGACAAGGCGGTATGCGCATGACAAACCGGAGATGCCGGCACCGATGACCGCTATTTTCATTTTTTCACCACATTTAATTGGTTTGTCCAGGACAATTGCTTTACAAGTTGCATAATCCAAGAAATAATCTGGTCTGTCAACGGTTTGTCCATGACAAACACGAATTACATCTATTTATACGAAGCAAGCAACAGATCGGATTCAAGGCGAGGGATGTATTTGCTGCGCAGTAAAATGGCGGGGCGTGGCATGATCCGCCCCATGGGAGCGATAAAAATGCACCTGATACAACAAGTAGTAGGAAAAAGATGAGCGACGCTTACAATACTTCCACTGTCCTGAACAAATCACAGGATCCGACCATGACGAGCGAACAGAACACGCCCGCGTTCAGCACCATCAGCGATGTCGAGCGCGAAACCGGCGTGGCCAAGGAGACGCTGCGCGTATGGGAGCGCCGTTACGACTTCCCCCAGCCCGAACGCGACCAGAACGGCGAGCGTCAATACCCGGCGGCCCAGGTGCACCGGCTGCGCCTGGTCAAGCGCCTGCTCGACCAGGGCTACCGTCCCGGCAAGATCATGCATCTCGATACCCAGGCCCTGGCCGAGCTGGGCGCCAAGGCGGGTGCGGCCAGCCCGGCGCCGGACGCCAACGATCCGGAATTGCGCCTGTGCCTCGACCTGATCAAGCGCCACAAGATCGCCGAACTGCGCCAGCGCATGTCGCAGGCCCTGCTCCAGCTGGGCCTGCTGCGCTTTGTGACAGAACTGGTCGCGCCGCTGACCACGCTGGTGGGCGACAGCTGGGCTGCGGGCGAGCTGGCCGTATTCGAGGAGCACCTGTTCGCCGAAATGCTGCAAAGCCTGATGCGCAACGCGATTTTCTCGGCCAACCAGCAGATCGGCTTGACCGCAGCCGCCCCGCGCATCCTGCTGACCACGGTGCCGCAGGAGCGCCACGGCCTGGGCCTGCTGATGGCCGAAGCCCTGTTCGCGCTCGAAGGCGCCCATTGCGTGTCGCTGGGCGTGCAAACCCCGCTGGCCGACATTGTCGAGGCGGCCCGGGTGCAAAGCGCCGACATCGTCGCGCTCTCGTTCTCGAGCGTGCTCTCGCCGCGCGCGGCGATCGAAAACGTGACCGAGCTGCAGTCGCGGCTGGGGGAAGCGACCCAGGTATGGGCCGGCGGCAGCTGCGCCGCCCTGGCCCGGCGCCAGCTCGGTCCGCAGCGGGTGCTCGATTTGCACGACATCCGCAGCGCCGTGGCGCGCTGGCGTGCCGAGCACGAGAGTGCCACCTTGTAGAGGGGACGGTCGGAACGGCGAGCCGCTCTGTTAAAATACGCGCCATCCGATTGATCGTGTCCGGCGCCGCCGGGCATTGCATGCTGCGCCCTCCAACAGACACCAATGTTTAGTTTTTTCAAGAAAAAACCACCCGCCCCCGAGATTCCGCCACCCGCGCCGCCGGCCCCCGCGCCCGTTGCCGATGTGCCTGCGCCCGCGCCTGCGTATGTGCCGCCCGCGCCTGCCTATGTGCCGCCCGCGCCTGCCTACGTGCCGCCCGCGGCGCCCGCGCCGGTCCCGGCCCCCGAGCCGGCTCCCCTGATTCCGGAAACGGCGGAGCGTCCCGGCACCGAAGCGGAAAAGAAAAAATCGTGGATGGCGCGCCTGAAGGCCGGCCTGTCCAAGACCTCGAGCAATCTGTCGCTGCTGTTTGTGGGCGCCAAGATCGACGAAGACCTGTATGAAGAGCTCGAAGCGGCGCTGCTCATGTCCGACGCCGGCATGGACGCCACCCAGCACCTTCTCGACGGCCTGCGCCGCAAGGTCAAGGAAGACAAGCTGCTCGACGCCGCCGCCGTCAAGGCCGCGCTCAAAGTCCTGATGACCGACATGCTGCGCCCGCTGGAAAAGCCGCTCGAACTGGGCCGCCACGCGCCGCTGGTGATGATGATTGCGGGCGTCAACGGCGCCGGCAAGACCACCACCATCGGCAAGCTGGCCAAGCACATGCAAAAGTTCAACCAGTCGGTGCTGCTGGCCGCCGGCGACACCTTCCGCGCCGCCGCCCGCGAGCAATTGATGGTCTGGGGCCAGCGCAACAACGTGACCGTGATCGCCCAGGAATCGGGCGACCCGGCCGCGGTCGCTTTTGATGCCGTGCAATCGGGCCGCGCGCGCAAGATGGACGTGGTCATGGTCGACACCGCCGGCCGCCTGCCGACCCAGTTGCACCTGATGGAAGAGCTGAAAAAGATCAAGCGCGTGATCGGCAAGGGCATGGACGATGCGCCGCACGAAGTGCTGCTGGTGATCGACGGCAACACGGGCCAGAATGCCCTGGCCCAGGTCAAGGCTTTCGATGACGCCCTGCAGCTGACCGGCCTCGTGATCACCAAGCTCGACGGCACCGCCAAGGGCGGCGTGCTGGCCGCCATCGCGCGCACCCGTCCGGTGCCCGTGTATTTCATCGGCGTGGGCGAGAAAATTGAAGATTTGCAGCCGTTCAATGCGACAGACTTCGTCGAAGCCCTGCTCGGATAAATATGATCGAATTCAAGTTTGTTTCGAAGCAGTATTCCCCGGATGCCATCGCCCTGCGCGAGGTGTCGCTCACCATCAACAAGGGTGAGCTGGTGTACCTGGCCGGGCCATCCGGCGCCGGCAAGTCGACCCTGCTGAAGATGATCGCCGCCGTCGAGCGTCCCACGTCGGGCAATGTGCTGGTCAACGGCACCGACATCGGCAAGCTCAAGAACGCCAGCGTGCCCTACCTGCGCCGCAACATGGGCCTGATCTTCCAGCAGCAGCGTCTGCTGACCGACCGTTCGATCCTGGCCAACGTGATGCTGCCGCTGATGGTGACCGGCGCCTCGCGCGGCGAAGCCGAAGCGCGCGCCCGCGCCGCCCTGGGCCGGGTGGGCCTGGAAGAGCGCGCCCAATCGCGTCCCTTGGAACTGTCCGGCGGGGAACAGCAGCGCGTGGCCATCGCGCGCGCCATCGTCAACCGTCCGCAAATCATTCTGGCCGACGAGCCCACCGCCAACCTCGACCGCACCAGCGCCAACAAGGTCATCGACGCGCTGCGCGCCTTTCACGCCGCCGGCGTTACTTGCATGATTTCCACCCACGACGAACAAGTTCTCGACCGCGCCGGACGCGTCATCATTCTCGACCGCGGACAAATCATGGCGGGGGGCGCATGAAGAGCTGGCTGAGGCAACACCGCTACGCCATCGGCGCCGCCCTGGGCAACCTGGGCAAGGCGCCCGGCAGTTTCCTGTTCAACGTGATCGTGGTCGCGATCGCGCTCACGCTGCCGTTCGCCGGCCTGACCCTGCTCGACAATGTGCGACCCATGTCGCAGCAATTGTCGGTCGACCCGGAAATCAGCCTGTTTACAACGCCTGCCACCACGCGCGACGAAGCGCTGGCCATGGAAAACGGCATCCGCGCCATTCTCAAGGGCACCCAGCCAAGCATCGTCTTCGTGCCGCGCGAGAAGGCACTGGCCACGCTCAAGGCCAAGAGCGGCCTGTCGGATGTGATCAATACCCTGGGCGACAATCCGCTGCCGGACGGCTACGTGATGAAGCTCGGCGCCCTCGACAGCGCGGCCGACGGCGGCAATATCGACGCCCTGGCTGCCCAGCTGCGCGCCCTGCCCGGCGTGGACACGGTGCAAGTCGATTCGGCCTGGGTCAAGCGCCTGGCCGCCTTGCTGGGCGTGCTGCGCCTGGCCTTGCTGCTGCTGGCGGCCACGCTCGGCATGGTGGTGATCGCGGTGGTGTTCAATACCGTGCGCCTGCAAGTGCTGACCCAGCGCGAGGAAATCGCCGTCAGCAAGCTGCTGGGCGCGACCGACAATTTCATCCACCGCCCCTTCTATTACACGGGCGCCCTGCTCGGCCTGGCCGCCGGCGCCGTGGCCCTGGGTGCGGTGGCCTTGGCGCTGCGCCCGCTCAATACGGCGATTGCCGAATTCGCCCGTCTGTACGCGTCCGAATTCCAGCTCAGCGCGCTCGACCCGCTGGCCATCGCCGGCCTGCTGGCCATCAGCGCCGCCCTGGGCCTGGTCGGCGCCCTGCTGTCGGTCCAGCGCCACTTGTCACGCCTGAACTAAAGCACCGCGCGGTATTTTTTCGTTCCCCACTTGAAATTGTTAAAAGAGAACTTATTTAACAGAGTGCGGGAACGAACAGAACACGGTGCGTGTCATACGGTATTCTGAAATCTCCCACACAGCACGCGCCGGATTTGACACCGATCAAGCCTGAGGTCCGCTCGTCCTCTAGAGTAAAGTCTGCTGCCCAATTATTGCGTGCTAGCAATTCAAAATAACTATCGAAGCGATGAATTTAGGGCGATTGGCACTCACCCCGAGAGAGTGCTAATATATGGGCATGCATGGCGGAGTTATCAAAAAAACCTCCCGCCGGCGCTCCGCAGCACCGACACTCTACGAGGAACTACATGACTACGTTGTCCGCACAATCCGCTTTGGTCCCCACCGCCAGCCGGGCATTGGGACTCGGTTTTACTGGCAACCTTGGCAATATTGACGCCTACATTTCGGCCGTCAACCGTCTTCCGATGCTGTCGCACGACGAGGAAATTTCCCTCGCCAAGCGCCTGCAAGACAATAACGACCTCGCCGCCGCGCAGGAGCTGGTGCTGTCGCACCTGCGCCTGGTGGTGTCGATCGCGCGCGGCTACCTCGGCTACGGCCTGCCGCACGCCGACCTGATCCAGGAAGGCAATATCGGCCTCATGAAAGCGGTCAAGCGCTTCGATCCGAACCAGGGCGTACGCCTGGTGTCGTACGCGATGCACTGGATCAAGGCCGAGATGCACGAGTACATTCTCAAAAACTGGCGCCTGGTCAAGGTCGCCACCACCAAGGCCCAGCGCAAGCTGTTCTTCAACCTGCGCAGCAACAAACAGGGCCTGGACGCCATGACCCCAACGCAGATCGACGCGCTGGCCAAGCTGCTCGACGTCAAGCGCGAAGAAGTGATCGAGATGGAAACCCGCCTGTCGGGCCGCGACATCGCCCTCGAAGCGCCGACCGACGACGAAGACGACAAGTTCTCGCCGATCGCCTACCTGTCGTCCGACCTGTCGGAGCCGACCAAGGTGCTCGAAGCCGAACAAGTCACCCGCCTGCAGTCCGAGGGCCTGGAAACGGCCCTGGGCAAGCTGGACGCCCGTTCGCGCCGCATCGTCGAAGCGCGCTGGCTGGCCAACGACGACGGTTCGGGCGCCACGCTGCACACGCTGGCCGAAGAATTCGGCGTGTCGGCAGAACGCATCCGCCAGATCGAAGCGGCCGCGCTCAAGAAAATGAAAGGCGCGCTCGCTGCCTACATGTAAGCAGCCAGTCGCCGCGACGGCCCGGAACGCACAGCGCTCCGGGCCGTTTTCAATTCAAATTCCCGTCGTCCTCGCGAAGGCGGGGACCCATAGCGCGCTACCGCATAGAAAGAGAACTTCTCTGAGCGGCGGTGCTATGGGTCCCCGCCTCCGCGAGGACGACGGGATAACACATCAGTTGGAATCGACATGACTCTTCGCTTCACCGCAGCAGCCCTTCTCCTTCTCACCTGCGCCACCGCCAGCGCCCACGGCGGCGGCCTCTGGGTCCCCGCCGTGACCGGCCTGTGCCTGGCACAAGACCCGGCCTACGCCAAGCTGCCCATGGGCGCCCTGCATGTGCAAGATGAAGCCATGCCCCGCTTCATCGCACAATTCACCGACGAGCAGCGCGCCTGCCTGCGCAAGCACAAGGCTGCTTCCAGCAGGATGTGCAAAGCCCTGCTCTCGGTGGATCCGCAAAACCCGCCTACCAATGCCGAGTACGACAAGATGGGCGAACAATACAAGACCGAGATCGACGCCCTGCTCACCATCAGCTGCGAAAAAAAGCCGAAGTAGCGCGCGTGCGCCGATGATACTGGTCAGTTTGCTATGATCGGGGCTTATTCAGCATTCAAGGAGTCTGTCCCGATGAAAAGAACGCTCATGATCCTCGCCCCGGCATGCCTGATCGCCGCCTGCGCCGTCTCCCCCGCCAGCAACGGCGGTCCCCTCAACACCACCATCACCCTGGTTCCTGCCGCCAGCACCGCCGTCGGCGCCAACACCACGCTGCGCTACGACGCCGTCAACGACAGCCGCTGCCCGCCCGACGTGCAATGCGTGCAGGCCGGCGAAATCAGCTACCAGTTCACGCTGCTGGGCGCCGCCGGCGACGAAACCTTCGCCCTGACCCGCAAAAAGCCCAGCTTCGACGCCGCCAAACATGCGGGCGTGCGCGTGGCGCTGTCCGACGCCGCCGATCCGCCGCGGGTCGCGGCCAGCGCCCCCGTTCCCGCCCACCCGGTCACCGTCACCATCACCAAAAAATAAGAAGGACCCGTCATGTCCCGCAAGCTGCCGCCTCACCTCTGCCTGACCCTGTGCGTTCTGCTGGCGTTCGCGCCTGCCTTCGGCAAGTCGCCCGTCGCCACCGGCCGCGGCGGCGCGGTCGCCACCATCAGCGACCAAGCCTCGCAATCGGCGCTGACCATCCTCAACAAGGGCGGCAACGCGGTCGATGCGGCGGTGGCCGCGGCCGCCACGCTGGGCGTGACCGATCCGTACAGTTGCGGCATCGGCGGCGGCGGCTTCATGGTGATTTACCTGGCCAAGGAAAAGCGCGTGATCACAATCGACCACCGCGAAATGGCGCCGGCCTCGGCCAGCGCCGCCATGTTCCAGGACGGCGGCAAGGAGATCGACTTCGACACGGCCGTGGCCAGCGGCCCGGCCGTGGGCGTGCCGGGCACCGTGCGCGGCTGGAGCGACGCCCTCAACCGCTACGGCAGCATGTCGTTCCGCCAGGTGCTCGCGCCGGCAATCGAAGTGGCCGGCAAGGGCTTTCCGGTGACTGAAACTTTCAATCATATGACACGTGAAAATGAAAGGAAATTTCAGTCGTTCACGAGCACCAGCGCGCTGTATTTAAAGGATGGCAAAGCGCTGCCGGTTGGCACCATCATCAAGAATCCGGGCATGGCGCGCGCCTACCGTGAAATCGCCGACGGCGGCGTCAAGGCCTTCTACAGCGGTCCGATGGCGCGCGCGATTGTCGGCGCCGTCAATCAGCCGCCGCTCGCGCCGGGCGTGCGCATCCGCGTCGGCAACATGACACTGGCCGACCTGGCCAATTACGAAGCGCGCATCCGCCAGCCGGTGCGCAGCACCTACCGCGGTTACGAAGTGTTCGGCATGGCGCTGCCAAGCAGCGGCGGCGTCACCGTGGCCGAGGCGCTCAATATCCTCGAAGCGTATGACCTCAAGGCGATGCCGCGCGCGAACGCCGAGCATCTGTACCTGGAAGCGAGCCGGCTCGCCTTCGCCGACCGCAATGCCTACCTGGCCGATCCCGAGTATGTCGACGCGCCCGTCGCGGGCCTGCTCAGCAAGGACTACGCGATGCGGCGGCGCGCCCAGATCAGCGCCGCGCGCGCCGCCGGCAAGGCCGCCGCGGGCGATCCGTTCCCGTTCCAGGCCGATCCCAGCGTGCCGCTGCGCCCGCAGCCGTCGCGCATGATGGCCGAGAGCGCGCACACCACGCACCTGACGGTATCGGACAAGGAAGGCAATATCGTCGCCTACACCTTCACCATCGAAGCGTGGGGCGGCAGCGGGATCGTGGTGCCCGGCTATGGCTTCATTCTCAACAACGAGATGACCGACTTCGATTTCAGCGGCCCCCATCCGAACGTACCGGAGCCGGGCAAGCGCCCACGCTCGAGCATGTCGCCGACCATCGTGTTCAAGGGCGGCAAACCGGTGTTCACGGTAGGCAGCCCGGGCGGCGCGACCATCATCACCACGGTGCTGCAAACGATCGTCAACCACCTCGACTTCGGCATGCCGATGGATGCGGCCATCAATGCGCCGCGCCTGTCGCAGCGCAACGATGTGACCACCGACATCGAGCCAGGGTTCGACGGCACCGTGCAGTCGCAGGGGCTGGAAAAGCTGGGCCACAAATGGGCCGCCAAGCCCGAGGAAATCGGTGCGGCGAACGCCATCGTGTTCAATGCCGACGGCACCGTCACGGCGGTGAGCGAAGGCAAGCGGCACGGGGTGGGCAGCGCGCTGGTGCAAAAGCCGGGGCGCTAACTACCTGCGCGCCGCCGGGAATGCGACCGGCAGGCGCACCACACGGCGCCAGCGCACAAATAACAGCGTGGCGGACGCGCCAGCGGCCGTCGCCAGGAATACGGCAACGGCGGCGATGCCCATGATCCCTGACAGCAACAGCAACGCCATCGCGTGGGCAGCGATCAGGTAACAAGCCGACATCACGTTGACCAGGCCCGAATCCGGCGCTCCCTGTGCGTAATCGCGCAGCAGCAAGCCGGCCGTCAGCAAGTTCATGACGAAAAGCGCGCCCAGCCCCAGCAGGCGCACGGCATCCATCCCGCCCGATGCCAGGAACAGCAAGGCCGCCGCGGAGGTCGTCGCCCAACACAAGCCGAAGTCGCGTAACAGCGCGCGGCCCAGCACCGCGTTCAATTGCGCTGCCCGCGGCGCGGCGGCGGCCAGCCTGACGAGGGACTGCTCGGCCTGATGCGCCAGCATCGCGCCGATCACGCGCTGCGCGCCGAAATAGTGGGCGAGAATCATGGCCGACACGATGAGGAATCGGGAGCCGCCAATCCACGGCGAATCGGCGTCGAAGAAAGGCAAGGCAATTGCCGCCACCAGTGAGACCATCAGCATGGGCAAGGCCGACATCGTGGCCAGGCCCGCCGGGCCGCCGGCATGCAGCAGCAACCTGCCTTTGTCCGCGCCGGCGCAGTCGCGCTGCAAGGCCAGGTTGTACAGGCATGGCTTGGATGCGGGGATGGCGGCGGCAGGCGCCGGCGTGGGGCCGCGCCGGCGCAGCTGCATTTTTGCCAGAACCGCATACAGCAGCAAGACCAGCGCCGTGCCGACGAGGAAATGCTTGCCAACCAGGGCGACGAACGTCGGCGGGATCCATTTTCCAAACAAAGTATTGCCGAATACCACGACCAGCAGCAGCTGGCGCACCACGGGCACCCACATGCAGGCAGCCACCGTGGCCAGCACCAGAATGGCGAGGGCGGCGGTGATGGCCGGCGCGACACCGGCCATCCCGAACAGCAGCACGTGCGTCAGCACGATCAGCAAGGCGGTGCCGGCGACCACCGCGAGCGAGCGCGCGCGCATGCGGGGCACGAGATAGTATGCGCCTGGGAAATTCTGCTGCGTGACCGAGGCCAGCAGCAAGGTCCACCACAAGAACGAAAACATCGCGGCCGATACGCCGAAACCGATGCCGATCGACAGCATCCACTTGTGCGAGAGCAGGCCGGCAGTCACGGGCGCCAGCACGGCCAATCCCAGCAGCGCGAAGCTGAGCCAATTGCTGCCCTGGACGCGCCGCTTGTAGTACGCCTGCATGGCGATCGCCCGGCAGGCGCGCCATTCGCGCTGAACACCGGCCAGGCGCGTTGTGGCGCTCATTGCGTCACCTCGAGGAACAGTTCTTCCAGTGTTGCCGGGCGCGGCGGCGTCGCTCCGTTCCCGGCGCGGCGTGCGCCTTCGAGAAGGTCGTCGAGCGCGCCCTGCAGCGTGATCTTGCCATCCTTCAGAAACGCCAGGTCCAGCGCCACGCGCTCGAGGTCGCTCAGGATATGGGTCGAAAAGACCACCGTCGTATCGCGTTCGATCACGCCGTCGATCAGTTCGCGCAGGAAGTCGTGCCGCCCGGCCGGGTCGAGCGCCGACACCGGTTCGTCGAGGACCAGCAGTGCCGGGTCGTGGGCCAGCGCGCGAATGATCGACAGGCGCTGCTTCTCGCCACCCGACAGGGCGCTGATCTGGCGCGCGCACTTGTGCTGATCGAAGCCCCAGCGCGTCAGCAATGCATCGACCTTGGCGTCGTTCCAATGCGGATACAGGGCCTTGAAGTAAGCAAGCATCTGGTGCGGCGTCATCCACTCGAACAGCTCGGAGCGCTGCGGGACGTAGCCGATCCTGGCCCGCGCCCCATCCGACAGATTGCGCACGTCTTCGCCGAACACGCGCACGCTGCCGGCATCGCATTCGCGCAAGCCGAGCAGGCATTCGATCAGGGTCGATTTACCGGCGCCGTTGCGGCCCAGCAGACCGACCACCTGGCCCGGATGGATCTGCCAGTCAAGCGAGGCCAGCACGCGCTGCCCGTCATACAATTTGTCGATGGAAGTAATGGCGACGATCGGGTCATTCATGGCTTGGCTTTCAAAATGGATTGGAACAGGGCGAGTACGGTGTCGGGATCGAGTTCGAGCTGGCGCGCTTCGTGCGCCGCCCGCTCCAGGGTCGGGCGCAGCAGCTCGGTACGGCTGGCAATGCTGTGGGTGGACTTGGGCGCGTCTGCCACGACCATGCCCAGCCCGCGGCGGCGCGTCAGTGCGCCCTCCAGTTCGAGCAGGCCGTAGGCCTTGGACACGGTCATGGGATTGAGCGCGAGCGTGTGCGCGATCTCGCGCACCGACGGCATGGCATCGCCGGGCGCGAGCTGGCCGCCGGCAATCAAGCGCCGGGCTTGCTCGACCAGCTGGCGGTAGATCGGCTCGGCCGAACCGGTGGCGATGGAAAACATGTCTGGCGGGTGGGTGCGCATCTTTTTACCTACTGTATTAATTAACTAATACAGTAAACATAGTCGCAGGCGCGGTCAAGCTTTTTTGCGGAAAAGGGAAAAGAGGCGGCGACACCGCCGAGCGCCGGTACGCTCGGGGCATCGCCTGGGGAAAGCGGATTACAGGTGGGGGATGATTTGCGACATCAGATCGTCGAAGGTACGGCCATTGCCGTTTTCGCCGATCGCGTGCATCTTCCACTCGCCGTTGTGGCGGTACAGCTTGGCCATGATCTGGGCCGTGTGCGCGCCCTGCACCGACAGGTTGTACTTCGCCACTTCCTTGTTGTTGGAGGTGTTGACGATGCGGCAGAACGCGTTTTCGACCTGGGCGAAGCTCTGGCCCGTGAAGCTGTTCACGGTAAACACCAGCGACTTGACGTTGGACGGCACGTTGGCCAGGTCGACGATGATCTGCTCGTCGTCGCCGTCGCCGGCGCCGGTGCGGTTGTCGCCCGTGTGCACGATGCTGCCGTCACGGCTCTTGAGCTGGCGGAACCAGACGATATCGACCGCCTTGTTGGACTCGTCGAACATGACGCAGGACGCGTCCAGGTCGATGGTTTCGGTCTTGCCGCCAAAACCGAGGAAACCCTTGGTCTTGACCGCGTCCCAGCCCAGACCCATCGTGATCTTGGTCAGGGTGCCGCCCGCTTCTTTGTCGAGCGAGATCTTCTGGCCTTTTTGCAAATTGACTGACATGTGATACCTCCTTGGTTAGCGGCCCTGGGCCTGCTGAACTACCCACGCCCGGAACGATTCGCGGTTGCGTGAACAAACATAGACTTTGCCGTTGCCGGAGAACTTCAGGACCATCCCTTCGCCGCTGGTCTGGCTGTTGATCAGGTTGCCGATGAAGCCGCCGCTCTGGCCCGTGGTGATCGAAATTTCGTAGCGCAGCGCGCTGTCCCAGCACACCACGTGCGAATTGTCGATCGTGATGTCCTTGCCGGCGGTCACTTCCAGTTCCGACATCGAGCCGAAGCCCGACACCACAACCTGGCCGTTGCCGCTCGTTTCGGTCACAAAAAAGCCACCGCTGTTGGCGAACAGCGCATTGCCCAAGCTCTGGGTGCGCACCTTCAGTTCCACCTTCGAGCTGGCGGCCACGAAGGCGCCGTCGCTGAGCATATACTGGCGCGGACCGACGTCGACCACCTGCATCGCACCGGGCAAGGTAGGCGAGAGCAGGCAATCGCCGCCGTCGCGCACCGCTTCGATGTGCTGCTGGAAGAACGACTCGCCGTTGGCGAAGCGCCGCATCAGCGCCGCGCCGAAACCGCCGCGCATCTGGCCTTTCAGATCCAGGCCGGACTCCATCATCACCATCGCACCGGACTCGCAGTAGATGGTCTCGCCGCGCGTCATCGACACGTGGAGGAATGGGTCCACGTCCCCGGTTACTGTAAACACTGGCATGAAATGCTCCTCAGGTCACGCGGCCCGCGCCGGGCGGGCCGCCACACAATTAAACGTTGACGCCGTAGTTCTTGGCCAGCGGGCCCAGGCCGCCCTTGAAGCCCTGGCCGATGGCCTTGAACTTCCAGTCGGCGCCGGCGCGATAGACTTCGCCGAAGATCATGGCCGCTTCGGTCGAGCCGTCTTCCGACAGGTCGAAGCGGGCGATCTCGGCATTGCCGTTGGCGTTGACGCAACGTACGAATGCCTTCGATACCATGCCGAAGTTCTGACGGCGCGCTTCGGCGTCATGGATGGTGACGGCGAAGATCACTTTCTCGACATCGGCAGGTACGCGGGTCAAGTCGATGGTAACAGTTTCATCGTCGCCGTCGCCAGCGCCGGTGGTATTGTCGCCCGAGTGGACGACCGAGCCGTCGACCGACTTAAGGTTGTTGTAGAACACGAAGTCGGCGTCCGAACGGACCTTGCCTTCGGCGTTGACGAGGAACACCGCGCCGTCCAGGTCGAAACCGGCGCCGTCGGTGGCGCGCGTGTCCCAGCCGAGGCCGACGATCATTTTCGACAAGCCGGGTGCTTCTTTGCTCAGGTTGACGTTGCCGCCTTTTTGCAGACTGATAGCCATGATGTATTTCTCCAAAGTGTGAGACAGTTCAATTGAACACCGGGTCTTACGAAGCGCAGCGAACTGGTGTTCTTCCGTTCGCCGCGTATTCTTGGCTGATTAAGCCGTGAGCAACTGCTCTTTTTTCTTGTGGCGCACCGACGACCACAGCGAAGCGACGATGAAGGCAACCCCGATCAGACCGGTAAAGATTTCCGGAATGTGGAACTTCATACTCGCCAGCATGATCAGCGCCAGGATACCGATCGCATAGTGCGCGCCGTGCTCCAGATACACATACTCGTCGAGCGTGCCCTGCTTGACCAGGAACACCGTCATCGAACGCACGAACATCGCGCCGATCGCCAGGCCCAGCATGATGATCACGACGTCGTTGGTGATCGCAAAGGCGCCGATCACACCGTCAAAGCTGAACGACGCATCCAGCACTTCCAGGTACAGGAAGCCGGCCACACCGCCGCGCTTGACCATGTCGCCCACGTTGCCGTCGGCTTCTTCGGAGCCTTCCAGCAAGCTCGAGAGCATGTCGACACCGACGTAGACCATGATGCCCCACAGGCCCGACATCAACACCACCAGCTTGGTGCCTTCTTCGACCAGGCCCATGCTCGCCATCAGCGCGCCCAGGGCGATCAGGACCGAGATCGAGGACACCTTGCCCAGCGAACCGAGCTTTTCTTCCACGTGACCCAACCAGTGCATTTCCTTCTCGTCGTCGAGCAGGAAGTTCAGGAACACCAGCAGCAGGAACATGCCGCCGAAAGCCGCCACTTCCGCGTGGTGGTTAGTCAGGTGCATCGAGAACGCTTTTGGATCGGACAGCGCCAGGTTCCACACCTCGCCCATGCCCAGGTTCGCGGCCACGGCCACGATCACCAGCGGGAATACCAGGCGCATACCGAACACGGCGATGATGATGCCCACGCCGAGGAACAGCTTCTGCCAGAACTCGTCCCAGGTTTTGAGGACCGAGGCATTGACCACCGCGTTATCGAACGACAGCGACACTTCCATCACGGCCAGAATCGCCGCGATACCGACCGCCGTCAGGGCCGCGCCGGCAGCGTTGTCGCCGCCGTGCGTGTAACCCCAGTAACCTGCCACGAGCAAACATACGACCGTGACAATCATGGACCATCTGAAATGCTTCATACCTTGTTTCCCCCTTGTTGTTAATCAAACTATGGGACGTAGTGTAGTCGCCCCCGTTCAATTAAAAAATAGGAGATAATGAGAGAATTACTTCTGAAAAACAGAACTATGAAGAACTCGGGGATGAATTTCCGCCATTTGTATTACTTTTGGGTGGTGGCCAAGGAAGGCGGCATCACGCGTGCCGCCACGCGCCTGGGGCTGGCGGTGCAAACCATCAGCACCCAGCTGTCGCTGCTCGAGCAAGCGGTGGGCAAGTCGCTGTTCATGCCCCAGGGGCGCACGCTGGTGCTGACCGAGGCCGGGCGCCTGGCCATGGGCTATGCAGACCAGATCTTTCTCTTGGGCGAACAGCTGCAGGAAGCGCTGGTCGAGGCCGATTCCAAGCGCACCCGCCTGACGGTCGGCATTTCCGACTCGCTGCCCAAGCTGACCGCCTTCCGCCTGCTCGAAGCGACCTTGCATCTGGCCAACCCGGTGCACCTGGTGTGCTTCGAAGACCAGTTCGACGCCCTCCTGGCCGACCTGGCCCTGCACAAGCTGGACGTGGTGCTGACCGACCGCGCCGTGCGCTCCGGCACCACCTTGCGCGTGTTCAGCCACATGCTGTTCGAAAGCGCGACCATCGTGGCGGGCGCCCCGGCCCTGGCCAGCGTGTACGCCGAGAATTTCCCGGCCAGCCTGGACGGCGCCCCGTTCCTGCTGCCGACCCGCAATAACGCCTTGCGCGGGCGGATCGACGAATGGTTCGAGCTGCATAATGTGCGCCCGGACGTGGTGGGCGAGTTCGAAGACAACGCCCTGCTCAACACCTTCGGGCGGCGCGGCGCCGGCCTGTTCTTCGCCCCGGCCGCGCTGGCCGGCGACATCGAGGAACAATTCGGCGCCGTACTGGTGGGTAACGTGCCACAGGTGCGCGAGCAGGTATTTGCCATCTCCAACGAACGCAAAATCAAGCATCCGGCGGTCGAGGCAATTCTTTCCGCCGTGCACGAAGGTGTCTTCAGCAGTCCATGAACGGTACAATGCCCTTTCCGGCCCCAGCGGCCACGCCAACAACAATAATTTCTTTATGCAAAATGCCTTATTAGTTCTGCTCGCCCTGTTCCTGGTCGTGCTGAATGGCTTCTTCGTCGCCGCCGAGTTCGGCATTGTCACCCTCCGCAAAACCCGTGTGCGCGCCATCGCCAAAAGCCAGGGCGTGCGCGGCCGGCTGCTGGGCAAGGTCCACGGCCAGCTCGACGCTTACCTGTCGGCCTGCCAGCTGGGCATCACGCTCGCCTCGCTGGGCCTGGGCTGGGCCGGCGAGCCGGCCTTTGTCGGCTTGATCGAACCGCTGTTCGCGCTGATGGGCATCACCTCGCTGGCGGTCGTGCATTCGGTATCGTTCATTGTCGCCTTCAGCGTGATTTCCTTCCTGCACATTGTGGTCGGCGAACTGGCACCGAAGTCGCTCGCGATCCGCAACCCGGAAGTCGTCGGCCTGTGGACGGCGCCGGCGCTGTACGTGTTTTACTGGATGATGTATCCGGCCATCTATGTGCTCAACACCAGCGCCAATGCGGTGCTGGCGCTGGCCGGCCTGTCGGGCAAGGGCGGGCACGATGCGCATTATTCGACCGACGAACTGAAACTGATTTTGCGGACCAGCCAGCCGGGCGAAAAATTCACGCGCGACGAGCGCCACATCCTGGCGCAGTCGCTCGATTTCTCGCAGCTGTCGGTGGCCGACCTGATGCGCCCGATCAACGAAGTGATCGCCCTGCACGCGAACAAGTCGCTCGAAGAAAACCTGCAGACCGTGGTGCGCAACCGCTTCAGCCGCTATCCGTATTTCGATGCCAACGGCGAAGACGTGCTGGGCGTGATTCACCTGAAAGATCTGTTTTTCGCCCAGCAGGCCGGCAAGACCATCACCGATTTGACCAGTTTCCTGCGTCCGGTGGAAACCATGTCGGCGCGCACGCCGGCGCAAACGATGTTCCGCCGCTTCCGCGACGGCGCCCCGCACTTCGCGCTGATCGGCGAAAAGGGCAAGCGCCCGGTCGGCTTCATCACGCTCGACAATTTGCTGGGCGCGATGGTCGGCGAAATCCGCGACGAATTCCGCCTCAACGAAAACGACTGGCTGCGCCAGCCGGACGGCACCCTGGTGGGCAAGGCCAGCTTGCCGATCTTCTCGCTCGAGCGGATTCTGGGGCGCGACATCGACAACGAAACGCTGGGGCTGGACGAGGTCGAATCGGTGGGCGGCCTGATCATGGTCAAGCTGGGCGACATCCCCAAGCAGGGGCAAAAGATCGAATTCCCCTACTTCGACATCGTCGTCAAAAAGATGAATGGCCCGCGCATCGTGCTGGTCAAAGTCATCCCTCAGAACGCGCGTGCCGGCGACCCCGACGAGCAGGACTGAGCCTACCAGGCCCACAGGGCGAACCCGGCCAGCTGGAAGGCGGCCAGCCAGCCGGCCAGCACCACGGCGGCGAAGGAGCCAAGCAGGCAGCGGTATTTCGCCAGCGTGGCCGTCTCGTCGCGCCAGCCGCGCACATTGCTCAGCACTCCCAGCAAGGCCAGCAGCGGAAACAAGGCTGAACTCACGAACACGCCCACCGTCTGCCAGCTGAGCTCGGCCAGCAAATGCAGTTGCAGCTGGCTGGCGCACAGCGCGGCGGCGACCAGCGTCAACAGAGCCAGCGTCGGCCAGCGGCGGCTCCAGGGATGACGCAGCGCCTTGCGGCGGCCGAACGGCACCGTGACCAGCAGCAGCACCGACAGCAAGACGCTGGCCAGGGGAAGCACCACGCCCGGCATCGAGCTGCGTTCGAGCATGACACCGTCGAGCTCGATGCGGCTGACCTGTCCGGCGGCGTCGCGCAGCAGGATGCCATTGGCGACCTTGCCGCCATCGTCCACATCGGCCAGCAAATCTTTCCCCACATGATGCAAACGCGCTTCCATGCCCATGCCGGGCAATGGCGGCGTGATGCGCACATCGTTGCCTTCCACCGTGACATGGCCGCTGCCGAGCAGGTAGGTGGGCAGGGCCAGCAGGGAAATGCGCGGGTTGACGTTACGGAACCAGCCCTCGACGCCTGCGCCCGGCGCCACCGTTTGCGGGGCGGCCGTGGCGAGGTGGTATTGCGCGTCGAGGTAACGCACCAGCGGCAGTTCCGCCTTGCGCAAGGTATTGTCGCTGTTAAGCAGGAGCACATAGCCGGTGCCGCTTTGCGTGTCGTAATGCATGCTGGCCACCGCGCCCATCACGCCGCCGCTGTGCCCTTGCCAGCGGATGCCGTCGACCACGCGGTTGCGCTGTCCCAGTCCGTTGCCGTAGTCGAGGCCGGCCAACGCGCTCAGACCGCCCTGCTGGCGCTGCATCGCCGCCACCGTGGCCGGCGCCAGCACACCGGGGGCCGAGGCACCATCGGTCAGGAAGAAGCGGCCCAGGCGCGCCAGATCCTGCGCGTTGCTCCACAGCGCGCCTTGGGCCTGGGTCAGGTCGAATGGCATCGGCATCGGGCGCATCCGGGCGCCAGCATGGGCAGCGGCGTGGTCGCCAGCCATTGCTGCACTGGCCAGGGCGAGCGTGTGGCGCATGTCGAGCGGCAACAAAACCTGGCGTTTGACGACCTCGTCCCAGGGTTGACGGTAGTGCGCTTCGAGGATGGCGCCGAGCAGGACGTAGCCGGTATTGCTGTAGCTCTGGCTGGTGCCAGGACGCCAGCGCACCTGGAGCGGCTCCGGGTGGGCGATCAGGGCTGGGAGGTGGCCGCCGCGCCGCTCGGTGGGGGAGAAGAAGGCCTTGGGGTGGGTATCGTCGAGACCGGCAGTGTGGGTCAGCAGGTGCACGATGCGTACCGGCGCCTCCTTGGCATAGGGGTTCTTGATGGGCGCCGTGGGCAGCAAGTCAGCGACGGGGGTCTGCAAGTTGAAGCGGCCCTGTTCGATCAGCTGCATGATGGCGATCGCGGTGACGCTTTTGCTGATCGAGCCGATACGGAACAAGGTTGCGGGCGTGGCGCGGGTGCCGGTGTTGGCGCTGGCCAGGCCGATGGTATCGGAGAGCAGGATGCCCTTGCGGTCGAACAGCGCATAGGTCGCACCGGGAATCGCATTGTCCTGCATGACTTGCGCCAGCGCGGCGCGCAGCGCGGCAGGATCGGACGGGGCGACGGGAGCCGCTGCGGCCATCGCGGCGCTGGCCGCAGCAAGACTGATCGAGGCGAACACAAACCGGCAGGCAGAAATGAATCGCATATGAATTTTTCCTCAAGAGCACGCGCACCATGCGCTGTGTGACGAAGAAATTTTCTGCGATGCAGAGGAGCGTGATCGGCATTTTGCGACGAAGCAAGCCATCCGCCGACCAAACCGCATCGGCGCCGACCGAAATGTTTTTTAATCAGGCGTCGGTGACGGCGGCCGGTTCGGTGCCGGTCCATTCACGCATTAGCGAGTAGCCGACCGCCAGCAGCACGGGGCCAATGAACAGGCCCACAAAACCGAAGGCCAGCACGCCGCCCAGCACACCGAGCAGCACCAGCAGGAACGGCAGGCTGCTGCCGCGGCTGATCAGCATGGGTTTGACGACATTGTCCACGCCGCTGATCAAGAGCAATCCCCACACCAGCATGAAGATGCCCCAGCCCGTCTGGCCCTGGCTGAACAGCCAGATCGAGGCCCCGCCCCAGATGATCGGCGGCCCCACCGGCACCAGCGACATCACAAACGTGGCAAACCCCAACAGGAGCACGCCCGGCACGCCGGCAATGGCGAAGCCAGCTGCGGCCACCAGGGCTTGCGCCAGCGCCGTTCCCAGCAAGCCGTACATGACGCCGCGCACCGTGTGGCTGACGGTGCTGGCGATGCGTTCGGCCGAGGTCCCGATGATGCGTTCCATGGCGACCCGGATCGCATGCAGCAAGGCATGGCCGTCGCGGTACAGGAAGAAGCTGACGAAGGCCGCCAAGCTCATTTGCGCCACCCCCGCGCCCAGCAGGATGCTGCCATCGAGCAGGTAATGACGCGCCGGCTCGAGCATGCGCTTGGCCAGGTCCATCATCTGCTCGCGGCTCGACACCAGTTCGCGCACGTATTTGTCACCCCACTCGCCCACCAGCGGCAGCTGGCGCAACCACGAGGGCGGCTCGACGTGGCCGGTATCGACCGCCGTCTTGAGCTGGTCGTACAGGCGGCCCACGTCGTCGGCCAGGTTATAGGCCACCAGCGCGATCGGCAGAATCACCACCAGCAGCAGCGAGAGCGTGAGTGTGAGCGCGGCAATCGTGCGCCGCCCGTTCATGCGCGCGAGCAGGCGCAAATACAGGGGCCAGGAGGAAATGACGACGGCGGCGGCGAACAGAATCGCGGCCAGGAAGGGGCGCAGCACGTACAAACAGCCGATTGCCAACAGGGTGATGGCGGCAATCGATGCCAGGTTCTTGCCGCTGCGGGTTTCCATGCTCACCTTCGGGTCGTTGTTCTACCCTTAGTGTAACAACCGTTCGATATCTTGTGTGATTTGCTGCGGTGTGGCGGTGTCGCGCACGTACAGGCGGATCTTGCCGTCCTGGTCGAACACGAAGCTGGCGGCCGTGTGGTCCATGCTGTAGCTGTCTTTGGTGGCGCCGGCCGACTTGCCGTAGAAGACATGGAATTCGCGCGCCATCCTGGCCGTCGCCACGCTGTCGCCGTACAGGCCCACGAACGAGGGATCGAAGGCGGGCACGTATTGGGCCAGCAATTCCTGGGTGTCGCGCTCGGGGTCGACGGTGACGAACAGGACCTGCATCTTGTCGGCCTTGGCGCCCAGGGCCTGCTTGACCTGGGCCAGCTTGGTCATGGTGGTCGGGCACACGTCCGGGCACTGGGTGTAGCCGAAGAACAGGAACACCACCTTGCCCTTGTAGTCGGCCAGGGTGCGCGGCTTGCCGGTATGGTCGGTCAGCGCGAAGCCGCGTGCGTACTCGGCGCCGGTGATGTCGACCGCGTTGAACGGCACACTGGCCGTGTGCGAAGGCAGCTTGTCGCAGCCGGACAGCAGAAGCGCGCAGAGGAACAGGGCGAACAGTTTCTGCATCTTAGAATTTGAAGTAGTGATCGACCAGCAGCGCGGCGAACAGCAGCGACAAGTAAATGATCGACCAGGTGAACGCCTTGCGCGCGACGAGGTCTGAATAATGCTTGTACACGCGCCAGCCGTGCCACAGGAACACGGCATTGAGGGCCACCGCCGCCACCAGGTAGATCAGGCCGCTCATGCGCACCGCGTACGGCAGCAGCGTGGTCGCGGCCAGCGCGATCGAATACAGCCACACGTGAAAACCCGTAAAGTTCATGCCGTGCGTAACCGGCAGCATCGGCAAGCCCGAGCGCGCGTAATCGTCGCGCCGGTACATGGCCAGCGCCCAGAAGTGCGGCGGGGTCCACAAAAAGATGATCAGCACCAGCAGCCAGGCTTGCATCGGCACTTCGTTGGCGATCGCGGCCCAGCCCAGCGCCGGCGGCATCGCGCCGGACAACCCGCCGATGACGATGTTCTGCGGCGTGGCCGGCTTGAGGATCATGGTATAGATGACCGCGTAGCCGACAAAGGTGACAAACGTCAGCCACATGGTCAGCGGATTGACCAGCGCGTACAGCACCCACATGCCGGCGCCGCCGATGATGGTCGAGAACACGATGGTCTGGGTCTTGGTCAGCTCGCCGCTGGCGGTGGCGCGGCGCGCCGTGCGTGCCATGCGGGCGTCGATCTCTGCTTCCACAATGCAATTGACGGCGAACGCGGCGCCGGCCAGCAGCCAGATGCCGATGGTGCCGAACAAGACTTTTTGCATGTCGGGCAAGCCAGGCGTCGACAGGAACATGCCGATTACCGCGCAGAACACCGCCAGCTGGGTCACGCGCGGTTTGGTCAGCGCCCAGTACTGGGCGATGCGGTTGTTCGGTTTTTGTAGTGCGGTCTGGGTTGTCATTATTCTGGTCTTGCTGGCGCGGGCGCGCGGGAACGGGTCGTGGTCTGGTAGTTTAACATGGTCACCAACACGACCAGGAGCGCTGCGCCGGCGTTATGCAGCACGGCAATAGCGAGCGGGAAGTCGAAATACACGGTCGCGATCCCCGTGCACGCTTGCAGCGCGAGCACGAGCGCGATCCGGCGCGCCTGCTTGCGCAGGACTGGCACCGCCCAGGCCCGCCACGCCGTCAAGCCCAGCACCGCCAGCACGACATAGGCGAAGCTGCGGTGCACCCAGTGGATCGCGGTCAGGGCCGAAAACGGCAGGTAGTGGCCGGCCGCGGTCTTGCCCAGCTCGCGCCACAAGGTAAAGCCGTGTTCGACGTCGAGCGCCGGCACCAGTTGGCCATTGCACAGCGGGAAGCCGGTGCAGGCCAGCGTCGCATAGTTGGTGCTGACCCAGCCGCCCAGGGCGATCTGCACCAGCAGCACCAGCGCCGACGCGCGCGCCAGCAGGCGCAAGGCCGGCGCGGCCGCCACCGGCGGACGCTGCAGAGTGACGCTGTCCTGGCGCGCGCCCAGCCAGCACAGCAGGGCCAGCAAGCCCATGCCCAGCAGCAGGTGGGTGGTGACAATCACCGGCTGCAGCTTGAGCGTGACGGTCCAGGCGCCGAAGGCACCCTGCACGCACACCGCCACAAACAAACAGGTCGGCAGGCCGGGACGGTATTCGGCACGCTGGGCGCGGCGCCATTGCAGCCAGGACGTGGCCATCAGCGCCATGCACAGGTAACCGACGCCCATGGCCAGGTAGCGGTGAATCATTTCGATCCAGGCTTTGGCGACCGTCACCGGTCCGCTCGGCAGCAGCGCTTCGGCGCTCGTGATCTGTTCGTGCGCGAGGAAAGGATTGGCCATGCCGTAGCAGCCGGGCCAGTCCGGGCAGCCCAGGCCGGAGTCGGTCAGGCGCGTGAAGGCGCCGAACACGATCAAATCAAACGTCAGGAAGGCAGTCAGCCAGACCAGCTTGCGGAACTTGTTCGGGTCGGACGACATCCAAACCATCGATAGCGGCAAGCTGGCAGCGAGCAGGCCGGAAACGAGCAGTCCGGCAACGTGAGGCAGTTGCATGCTCAGCCGATCGCCGACGCTTTAAGCAGCTTGCCGAGGTCTTTCGACACTTGCTTTGGATCGGCATTTTTGGGGAAACGCATCATCAGGTTGCCCAGCGGGTCGATCAGGTACATGTGGTCGCTGATCTTGCCGCCCTGCTCGACCGGCAGCCAGCCCGTCAGCGCGTCGGGCTTCACGCGCAGCATGTGGGTGCCGTCGATCCATTTCATCAGTTCGATCGAGAGCGGGGTCTGGTCCGACACCAGCCACACGCGCTCGATGCGTTCCATACCTTTGCCCTGCATCAGGCGCAGCTGGCGCATGGCGATCAGCTGATCGGTGCAATCCTTGGGGCAATCGCCCGGGCCGACCTGCAGCATGATCCACTTGCCTTTGTAGGCATCGAGGGAGGCCGGCTTGCCGTCCAGCTCGGTGGCGCCCAGGGCCGGCATCGGATGCTCCTGGGGCACGATCAGGGTGCCGTAGTTGGTGCGGCCGGTCGGCTTGATCACATAGTAAGTGAGGTAGGAAAAAATCATTGGCGATGCGCAGATGGCCAACACGGCCAGCAGTTTCCAGCGGCCCGATGCTTGGCGCGTTGCTTGCGTTGTCTTAGTTTGTTCCACGTCGAAATCCTGTAATCACGAAAAAGAGGAGCGCCATCACTGCCAGCGCATACCATTGGAATGCATAACCCTGGTGCTTTTCGACACCCAGCGCGGGCGCCGGCCAGTCGCGCACCAGCTTGTCGCCGGCCATTGCGGGGCCGGTCTGTTCGATGAAGAAAGGCTGGACCGTCAGGTGGCTGGCGGCGGCAAATTGCGCCGTGTCCAGGTTTTGCAGGATGGCGCGCGGCGCCACCGCCGGCGGCTGGCCCAGCTGCATGACCTTGCCGAGGGCCGCGCGCGCGGTGCCGGTGATGGTGACGGTGCCGGTCGGGGTGCCGAATTCGGGCAGGCGGTCATGTTCGCCCGTAAAGCGCGGCAGCCAGCCACGCGCGACCAAGACATGGGTGTCGGATCCGGCAATCTTGAACGGCATCACCAGATAAAAGCCGGTCTTGCCCTGCTGCGGACGGTTGTCCAGGAACAGCGGCCAGTCGGCCACGAATTCGCCGGCCACGGCCACCGTGCGAAACTCCATGCGCGCGGGATCTTGCAATTGCGGCCCGAGCACGAACGGCGCTTCGGCCGCGCGCGCGCTCAGCTGCTGCTGCAGGGCGATTTTTTGCGCGGCGCGCCGGTCTTGCCATTGGCCCAGCGTGACCCCGAGCGCCACCAGCAGCACCGTGGCCACGAAGGGAATGGTCCGAAAACGGAAGCCGATACGCATTACAATGGAGCCTTATTCAAATTGTCCGGGTTCACCATGAAAATCCTCGTCGCCCTCGCCTTCCTGATGATCATCGGCAGCCTGGGCTCGGCCCTGTTTTTCCTGATGCGCGACAAGGGCAAGAGCAATCGTACCGTGCATGCGCTGGCGCTGCGCGTAGGTTTGTCGATCACCCTGTTCTTGCTCTTGCTGGGCGCCAACTACATGGGCTGGATCCAGCCGACCGGCATCCGCTAAGCTTTTCTTTCCGCCAAAAAACCGGGGACAGGCCCACCGCTGTGGTGGTCTGTCCCCGGTTTTTTTATTCTTGTGCGAGGGCTTGCGCCCTCTCCGGCCTTACAGCCAGTAGACGACGACGTACAGACCCAGCCATACCACGTCGACGAAGTGCCAGTACCAGGCCGCGCCTTCGAATCCGAAATGGTGTTCGGCCGTAAAGTGGCCCTTCATCACGCGATACAGTACCACCGACAGCATGATCGCGCCCATGGTCACGTGGAAGCCGTGGAAACCGGTCAGCATGAAGAAGGTCGAACCGTAGATGCCCGAGGTCAGTTTCAGGTTCAGATCCTGATACGCTTCCATGTATTCATACACTTGGCAACCCATGAAGGCGGCGCCCAGCAGAATGGTGGCAAACAGCCAGAACGCGGTCTTGGCACGGTGGCCGGCGCGCAGGGCGTGGTGCGAAATGGTCAGCGTCACGCCCGAGGTCAGCAGCAGTGCCGTGTTGATCGTCGGAATCGGGTACGGGCTCATCTTGGCGAACGACTCGATTGTGCCGGCCGGGCTCTCAGCGCCCCACTGGGCAGTGAAATCAGGCCAGATGATCTTGTGATCCAGGTCGCCCAGCCAAGGCAGGGAGATCGAACGGGCATAGAACAGGGCGCCAAAGAAAGCGCCGAAGAACATGACTTCAGAGAAGATGAACCAGCTCATCGACCAGCGGAACGACAGGTCGATGCTCTTGCCGTATTTGCCCGACTCCGATTCGCCGATGGCGTCGCCGAACCAGAAGTAGAGCACGGTCAAGGTCGACAGGATGCCGACGATATTGAGCGCAGGCCCCCAGGCGGCGCCATTGACCCAGCCCGATGCACCGATCATCGTGACCAGCATCGACAAGCCCGCGGCCATTGGCCATTTGGACGGACCAGGCACGAAATAATGCGGTACGGCGTGTGGTGAACTCATCTTCATCTCCTAAATCAAACTTTTGTATGCGGTGATTTTCGTAATGCTTATTTTCGTACTCTTTACTTTGCGACGGCAATCCGTACCAGCGTGATCAGCAGGCCGATGAACAGTGCCACACCAATCAGCGCGGCAATCACCACGTGCACCGGATTCAAACTGGCCGAATCCTTCTCGTAGTCGCTGCGCTTGCGGATCCCGAAAAACGACCAGAACACCGCCTTCATCGTGGCGCCGAACGACGCTTTGCGCGCGGTCACCTTGTTTTCATCCGTCATCGCTGCCCTCACCTGGCCGCGGTTTGCGTGCCGGCGATTTCAAAAAACGTGTACGACAGCGTGATCGTCTTCGTCTCGCGCGGCAGGGCCGGGTCGATATAGAACACCACCGGCATTTGCCGCGCTTCGTTCGGGCCCAGGGTCTGCTGCTTGAAGCAGAAGCACTCGACCTTTTTAAAGTGCGGCGTGGCCGACTGCGGCGCGTAACTCGGAATTGCCTGCGCCTGCACCGTCCTGGCCTGGGTGTTGACCACTTCGTACATCACCGTGGTCAGTTCGCCCGGATGCACGGTCACACTGCGCGTGGTCGGGCGGAAACGCCACGGACCCTGTGCATTGCCGTCCAATTCGACGACGATGCTGCGCGATGTGTCGACCTGCGTATTCTTGTCGAACTTCACGGTGCCATCTTGCTGCGTCAGCACGTTAATGCCGAGAACTTCACACATCTGCCGGTAGATCGGCACCAGCGCGTAACCGAAGCCGAGCATGACCACGGCAATCACCACCAGCTTGGCGAACAGCTTGCGGTTGAGCGTCAAACGCCCTGACGGTTCGGTCGCCACGCTTACAGCCAGATGCGCTTGATGAACACCATGGCGAAAAAGAACAACGCGACGCCGCCCATGATCAGGCCAAGCCGTGCATTGTTGGGTTTCTTCGGTTCAGACATGGGGTCCACCAGTTCAATGGCCCGGCTGCACAAGACAGCCGGGCCGGGATTGCATTACTTGACCATCGGAGGTACTTCGAAGGTGTGGAACGGGGCCGGGCTAGGCACGGTCCATTCCAGGCCTTCGGCGCCATCCCATGGTTTGTCGGCTGCTTTGGCGCCGCCGCGGATGGTTGGCAGTACCACGAAGAACAGGAAGTACGCCTGCGACAGACCGAAACCGAAGGCGCCGATGGTGGCGATCGAGTTGAAGTCGGTGAACTGCGCAGGGTAATCGGCGTAGCGGCGTGGCATGCCGGCCAGACCCAGGAAGTGCATCGGGAAGAAGGTGATATTGAACGTGATCAGCGATGCCCAGAAGTGGATCTTGCCGCGGGTCTCGTTGTACATGTGACCAGTCCACTTTGGCGACCAGTAGTAGAAGCCGGCGAACAGGGCGAACAGGGAACCGGCCACCAGCACGTAGTGGAAGTGGGCAACCACGTAGTAGGTATCTTGCAGCTGGATATCGATCGGGGTCACCGCCAGGATCAGGCCGGTGAAGCCGCCCATGGTGAACACGAAGATGAAGCCGACCGAGAACAGCATCGGGGTTTCAAACGACATCGAACCCTTCCACATGGTGGCGATCCAGTTGAACACTTTCACGCCGGTCGGCACCGCGATCAGCATGGTGGCGTACATGAAGAACAGCTGGCTGGTCACTGGCATGCCGGTGGTGAACATGTGGTGAGCCCAGACGATGAACGACAGAATCGCGATCGACGCGGTGGCGTACACCATCGACGCATAGCCGAACAGTGGCTTGCGGGCGAAGGCTGGCAGGATCTGCGACACGATGCCGAATGCCGGCAGAATCATGATGTAGACCTCCGGGTGGCCGAAGAACCAGAAGATATGCTGGTACATGACCGGGTCGCCGCCGCCGGCAGCGTTAAAGAACGAAGTGCCGAAGTGACGGTCGGTCAGGGTCATGGTGATCGCGCCTGCCAAAACCGGCATCACGGCGATCAGCAGGTAGGCGGTGATCAGCCAGGTCCAGCAGAACATCGGCATTTTCATCAGGGTCATGCCAGGGGCGCGCATGTTCAGGATGGTGACGATGATGTTGATCGAACCCATGATCGACGA